>Ga0209810_1000707_pt1 | contig 65017 bp, 56 predicted proteins | sample Coa_R1_7_FD_187159 | JGI IMG/M metagenome (GOLD analysis project Ga0209810, IMG submission 187159) | Surface soil microbial communities from Centralia Pennsylvania, which are recovering from an underground coalmine fire - Coalmine... | ecosystem: Environmental > Terrestrial > Soil > Unclassified...
GAAAATAGATAACCCAAGTTGCTACCTAGGAACACGTTTGAGAGAGAATCGCTCTGGAAACCGGCTTTTGCATCACCGTTTGCCTTCTCGAAGAGGCAAGGTAGCAACTTGAGTTAGATAATCGCCTCACCTCCGGCCCTTCGGTAGACACTCCCAGCCGTGTGGATCAATCTCACGCAGCCTGCTGCTGAGGAGATACGTCCACACCGTTGGGAGCGATTACCGGCCCTTCTCTTAGCAATGGAAGTGAGGGACAGGGTGTGAGGGCTACTGATGTCGGGGTGAGGTCGTAAATAGCAGGCCGGAGTTGCCTATGTCTTTGTATGTCCTCCTTACCTTCCTGATGGGAATGCCTGCCGCCATGCCGCTCTCGCAGCCGACGGCGGTGGGCGCGCGGACAGTTCACATCCGGGCCGACCGGGCTTCCATTGGCATGGGGAAGAGCGTGGTCGTGGCCGCCAGGGTTACGGCATCCGGCGGCACGCCGGCGGCCAATGTCGAATTGTGGCCCTATGTCAACGGCAGACGCTGGGGCGCGCAAGCTGTCACCGATCGGGGGGGCAGGGCCGTCTTCTTCCTGCCGCTGCCCCGGCCCGGCCTCGCCCGAATACAGGCTATCGTGCGCCCTGTGCAGCCCACGCCGGATGCCCGCTGGATATGGGCTGCGGAGACAACCGATAACCAGGTCGCCTATTTCTACAAGCGGTTTGTCGTGTCCGGGCCTATTCGGGCCGCCTCGCTGCGCATCACCTGTGACGATGCCTTCCGGACCTTCCTCAACGGGCAGGAGGTCGCGGGCGGGGGCAGCTTTCAGATCGTCCGGCACGTCTCCGGGCTGGAACGTTGGCTAAAGCCGGGCGAAAACGTTCTGGCCGTCGAAGGCCGCAACGGCGTGGGGCCGGCGGGGCTGCTGGCGCGTCTGGAGATCCAAACCGGGGCCGGCGCGCAGGTCGTGGCCACCGATGCTTCCTGGGAGGTCTACGTGGAGAAGCCTGCCGGCTGGCCGGGCGCCGTGCGAGAGCGAGGCAGGGCAGCGCGGGAGCTGGCCCCGGTTGGCGGCGGCGTTTGGGGCAGCGCCCTGCAAGGCTGGCCGGGCCTCTCCCCCCGCAGCGACTTTCCGGTGGGCCTGTCGATGCCGGAGGGCACGACCCGCTCCAACACGGTGATCGTGCGCGTGAGTCGGCGCGCTATCTCACGGATAGCCCGCGACCCGCAGCATCTGGTCGGCCTGGAATGGGAGCCCTGGTTCACGCCGCGCAACGCCCGCTGGGATACCGCCGAGGCCGTGCCCCTGCTCGGCAATTACGACTCCTTCAACACGGACGTGATCCGCCAGCACGCCCTCTGGATGGCCGAGGCGGGGATCGATTTCCTGCTGGTGGACTGGTCGAACAACCTCTGGGATAAGCGGCATTGGAACGAGCGCGCGCCCGGAGTGGACGAGCTGATTCGCGGCACGACCCTGCTGCTAGACACCTACGCGCAGATGCGCCGGGAGGGCGTTCCCGTTCCCCAGGTGACGCTGCTGCTGGGGCTGGATAACGGCCCGCAGACCACCACGACCGCGCTCAACGAAGAGATGCGCTGGGTCTATGCGCGCTATGTGCGCCCGCCACGCTACCGGGGATTGTGGGTCGAATACGAGGGCAAGCCGCTCATCGTGGTCTTCAACGGCGGCGGGCCGGGCATCCGTCAGCGCCAGCCGCCGCTGGAGGAATCGCAATTTACCGTGCGCTGGATGGCCAGCCAGCTTCAGGTCAATCACCTGGAGCGCGCGGGCTACTGGTCCTGGATGGACGGCGTCCTGCATCCCGTTATCACCTACCATAGCGGGCGGGCGGAGGCGCTCACCATCACCCCGGCCTATTTCGGCGACGGCGGCTGGACCTATCCACAGGCGCGGGGACGGCGTGGCGGCACGACCTATCTGGAGCAGTGGCAGACGGCCATCCAGGCCAGGCCCCGCTTCCTGCTGATCAACCAGTGGAACGAGTTCGCCGGGCAGCCGGAGGGCAGCGGGTACGGCCCGCGCAAAGATCAGTACGTGGACTGCTACAACGTCGAGCTCTCCAACGACATCGAGCCGACCTCCCTAACGGCCTGCGCCTATCGCGGCTGCGGCGGCTGGGGATATACCTACCTGAACCTGACGCGCGCCGCCATCCGGCTCTATCACGGGCAGGCCCCGGAAACGACGCTGCTGGCACTCGCCAGCCCGCAGCCGGGCGCAGCGGTGAGCGGCCCTACGCTCCGGGTCGAGTGGGCGGCGCTCGGCGCGCCGGCCCGAGGCTTTACGCTGCGCTTGGACGGCAAGGACGTAGCCCGCAACGTTCCCGGCAGCGCGTATACGCTCGACATCCGCCGCCTGGCTGCGGGCCGCCATCGTTTAACCCTCCTGGCCGAAGGCGTGGTAACCCGCTTCCCTCTCTCCGCAATCCGGGAAGCGGAGCCGCTGGCCGTGCCGATTCCGGCGTCCGTTCAGGTAGAGTTCCAGGTTGCGCGCCGGAGGCCGGTTGCACGGCAGGCTCGATTCGCCCGGCGTGACGGTCCCTGCTGGCAGCCCACCCCTAAAGGAGTGGGCTGTGTCGCGAGGCGGAGGCAAGGGCCGTAACCTTGCCGACCCTTGCAGTCCATTGCAGGCCCGACCCTGGCAGTGGGCAAGCCCTCTAATGAACCTTGACAACGAAATCCGATAATCGCAGGGTGGCTACGTCCTTAGGTGAATGGCCCTACGAACCAGGGATTACCCGATGAAAAAGTCAAGGTTCATGAGCGGGCTACGAAGGGTGGGTTAGCCTCCTTCCGGGGCTGCCAGAAGGAAGGTTAGCCCCCTTCAGGGGGCTTGCCGTCCGCAGCCCGGTCCTTTAGGGCCGGGCTATAGCCGGGTTTCCATAGGTGCTTTCAGCGGAAGAACAGCGGTCGGGTCTCCCCGATGACCTGGAACGCCGCCCAGTAGTAGGGCGCTGCCTTTTCCCGCTTGACCAGAAGCATCGCCTGCCGCAGCGCCGCGTCTTTCGGGCGGCCTGCCTTGAGCGCCCGATAGAAGGCTACCATTAGCCGCGCGGTCGCCGCATCCTCTACCTTCCATTGCGAGGCGACGATGCTGGGGCAGCTCGCCGCACGAAACGCCCAGACCAGCCCCAGCAGCCCCTCGCCCCCGCTTGGCTGTCCCTGGGCCGTCTCGCATGCCGAGAGCACCGCCAGCCGCGCCATCAGCGGGATCTCGGCGACCTCCTGGGCCTCCAGCACGCCATCTTCGCCTTCGCCTGCCGCCAGCGCCAGGAAAGACCGCAGGCCGTTACTGGCGTTGGCGTAACCGTGCGCGGCAAAGTGAAGGAGGGCGTACCGGCCCATGAGCCGCTTGACCTCTCGCTCCTTCGCGGCGGCACCCTCCAGGATTCGCGCGTGCGGGAACATCGCCGCGATGGCCCTGCCTTCGGCGCGGGCGTAGGGCAGCGTGCCGGCCATAGACCGCATTCGGCGGGCAAATCGTTGTGCGCCTGCCTCCGTCGGGACTACGCACAGCAGGGTCGCGTGCGGCCTGGCTTTACTGCTCGGCCAGGTCAGCGTCCCCAGGGAGATGGCAGAGGCCAGCGGAAAGCGCTCGGCTAGACGCCGCCCGCTGCCATCCAGCAACGCGGCGAAAGGAATACTGAGCAGCGGGCCGTCGGCCACCAGAACCAGGTGGTGATAGCGGCCCGCGCGCAGCAGCCCGGCCTTCTCCAATGGGGCCAGCAGGGCCGCGTAGAGGGCATGGGCATGTTGCGGCTCCGTGGGATGCCGGCTCAGGATGGCGGTACGCCAGTTGGCGGCCATTGGAGTGAGCCGGTCGGCGCCGATAGGCAGCCGGAAGGCGTGCATTCCGCTCCGGGAGAGCGCGAACAGCAGTGTTGTGCGCGCATCCACGACCGCCCACTCCAGAAAGAGCGTATCCCGGCGGCGCTGCGCCAGACGTTTCAGGTCAGCGGGGGTGGAGTACTGGAATCCGGCAAGGCGGCGGTAGGCGCCGTATTCCGGCCTGGCGAATAGGCCGTCACGGAACCGGGCCGCCTCATTCTCGGCTTGCCGGCGGCGCTCCCGCGCCTGGAGGATCTGCTGCGCGAGGCGCTGCTGGTCCGCCGCGTCGGCCGGGAGGTCCTGGTTTAAGAGGGCCTGCAGGAGATCGTCGGCGAGGAGCGCTGCTTCCGAGAGCGCCTTGAGCCGCCGGGCATCGGCGGGCTTGAGAAGACGTTCCAGGGGCGTGCGGCTCTGCCGTGCCTGCCGCGCCAATCCCTGCCCGCGTCCGCGCTCGATGACGGCGAGGGCCTGCTCCGGGCGGCGTGTCAGCAGCAGCGCGGCATAGCGCGCATAGAGGTTGCCCTGATTGGCCTGCTGGAAGGCGCCCATCCGGCCCGGATCGCCGATCTGCTGGCCGACCGCCTCATAGTGCTGTATCGCCTGACGGTAGCAGCCTTCGGCCCGCTCGGGCTGGCCGAGCCGCTCATAGAGACGACCCAGGTTACTCAGAGCCGTTGCCAGTTCTTGCCGATTGCCTACCTGCTCAAAGAGCGCCAGCGCGCGCGTATAGCAATCCAGCGCTTGCTGAGACTGGCCCTGACCGTCGTAGACGCTGCCCAGATTGTTGAGGCTCTGGGCGATGTCCTGACGGTTGCCTAGCGGCTCCTTAAGCGCCAGCGCGCGCCTATAGTACTCTTGGGCCTTCTCAAACTGGTTTTGGTTGAAATAGACGTTGCCCAGGTTCCCCAGCGCATAGGCTGCGTTTTGGGTATCGCCGGACTTCTCGAACAGTTTCAGGGCGCGTCTGTAGGCATCCACGGCTTTCTCGAACTGTCCCATGTTCGCGTACACATTGCCCAGGTTGGTCTGGCTGACGCCGATTCGTTGCGCGTCGCCCGCCTTTTCCAGCAGCGCCATGGCGCGGTTGTGATAATCGAGCGCTCTTTGGTACTGGCCCAGGTTGTTATAGATATTGCCCAGGGAGTTGTAGCTGGAGGCCATCGCCTGGGTATCGGCAAGTTCCTCCTGGAGCGCCAGAGCGCGGTCAGCGCACTCCAGCGCCTTATCGAACTGCCCCAGGCTCTCATAGACGCTGCCCAGGGCGTCGAGCATATAGGCGCGTTCCGCCGGATTCTCTAATTTCTCTTCGATTTCGACCGCGCGCTGATAGAGCTTCACCGCCCTCTCGAGCAGGCCCAGCTGATAACAGGCGTAGCCCAGGTTATTGAGGGAATGGGCGATGTCCGATGGACTGCCCCGTTGCTCCCGCAGGGTCAGGGCGCGGCCATAGTAGTCCAGGGCTTTGGGAAACTGGTTCTGTTGAAAATAGACGTTGCCCAGGGCGTTCAGGAAAGCGGCAACGCGGGATTGGTTTCCTGCCGCCTGCGCCCTGGCCCATCCGGCCTGGAACGCCTTCTCCGCCGCCGCGAACTTCCCTTGCGCCAGGGCTTGCCCGCCTTCCTGGAACAGCCGGTCAAGCTCCTGCTGCACGGGGGAAGGCGAAGCGGTAGGAGCCTGTGGATTGCCCGTAGTGATCGCCTGAGACGCTGCCGGGGAGGGAAGGCTGCCGAGGCCAACGCTCAGGCTGACGGCGCAGAGGATGGGGACAAGCGAATGGGCGCGAGAGGACATAGGGAGAACCTCCTGTGCCTGGCAAGAGACGCAAGACATATCGGAATTCGCCGCCCGGAAGCGCGATTCCTGCCGGCTTGACGCGCAAGCAGGAGATGTCCCAGGGTCTCACGAATCAGGGCGTAATACTGTGGTATTCGAGCTAGGAGAGCGCCATGTCTGGCCCGCCGACCGGAACCGTCACCTTTCTGTTCACCGATATCGAGGGCAGTACTCAACTCTGGGAGCGCAACCCGGAGGCTATGCGCCCCGTCCTGGAGCGGCATAACGCGCTCTTACAGGCCGCTATCCAAGCCCATAACGGCCACGTCTTCAAAACCATCGGGGATGCCTTCTGTGCCGTCTTCGCCGCGCCCGCCGAAGCCCTCCAGGCCGCTCTCTCCGCCCAGCGCGCTCTCCATACCGAATCTTGGCCAGCCGATCTGCCGCTGCGCGTGCGTATGGCCTTACATACCGGGACGGTGGAAGAGAGCCGAGGAGATTATTTCGGGCCGCCGCTCAACCGCGTGGCTCGCCTGCTGGCTATCGGACACGGCGGGCAGGTGCTGCTCTCGGAGGCCGCAGAGGGATTGGCCAGCGGCCTGCTGCCGGAGGGCGCCTCTCTGCGGGATATGGGCTTGCACCGTCTCAAGGACTTGCAGCAGCCCGAGCATGTCTGGCAGCTCTGCCATCCCGACTTGCCTGATGATTTCCTGCCCCTGCGCTCTCTCTCCCCGGAGACGACCAACCTGCCCGTGCAGGCGACCTCGTTCATCGGGCGCGAGCGGGAGATAGCCCAGATCAAGGGGTTGCTCTTCCGGACCCGCCTGCTCACCCTCACCGGTTCCGGGGGCTGCGGCAAGACAAGGCTGGCTTTGCAAGTGGCCGCTGACCTGCTGGAAGAGTACCAGGATGGCGTCTGGCTGGCCGAGTTGGCCCCGCTCTCCGACCCTGACCTGGTAGCCCAGACCATCGCAGGCGTGCTGGGCCTGCGGGAAGAGCCAGGCAAACCTCTCACGCACACCCTGGTCGAACACCTCAAATCGAAGCGCCTGCTGCTCCTGCTGGATAACTGCGAGCACGTTCTGGAGGCCTGTGTGCGCCTGGCCGATGCTTTCTTAAAGCAGTGTCCTCATCTGCGCCTCCTGATCACCAGCCGCCAGGCATTGGGCATCGCGGGGGAGGCTCTCTATCGCGTTCCCTCTCTGGGCCTGCCCGATCTTGAGCCGCTGCCTCCCGCAGAGGTGCTGGCGCAGACCGAGTCGGTGCGCCTGTTTGCCGCCCGCGCGCAGGCTGTTCTGCCCACCTTTGCCGTCACCTTACACAATGCTCCCGCTCTGGCCCACATCTGTCGGCGGCTGGATGGCATCCCTCTAGCCCTGGAGTTGGCGGCAGCGCGCGTGCGTGCCCTGCCCGTCGAGCAGATGGAGGCTCGGCTCAGTGACCGCTTCCGGCTGCTGACCGGAGGCAGCCGCACCGCCCTGCCCCGCCAGCAGACCTTGCGGGCCCTCATTGACTGGAGCTATGACTTACTCACTCAACAGGAGAGAACCCTGCTCCACCGTCTGTCGGCGTTTGCTGGAGGGGCCACTCTGGAAGCCTGCGAGCAGGTGTGTGCGGGAGAAGAGGTAGAAGAGTGGGAAGTGCTGGACGTGCTGACCTCGCTGGTGGATAAGTCGCTGGTGGTCTACGAGGAGAGAGAGGGCACCGCCCGCTACCGTCTGCTGGAGACCATCCGAGAGTATGCCAGGCAGAAACTGACCCAGACAGAGGAGGGGGAAAGCCTGCAAGCCCGGCATCGGGACTACTTCCTGTCTCTGACGGAGGAGGCAAAAGAGAAACTGAGAGGGCCGGAACAGGCCGAATGGCTGGAGAGGCTGGAGACCGAGCATGATAACCTGCGGGCTGCCCTGGATTGCTGCCTGGAGCAGAAGGAGGGCACAGAGACGGGGTTGCGCCTGGCAGGGGCATTATCGCGGTTCTGGCTAGCGCATGGGTATCTGAGTGAGGGCCGTCAGCGTCTGGCTCGGGCACTGGAGCGGGAGGCCGGTTCTGAGCCGAGTAAGGCATGGGCAGAGGCTTTAGAAGGAGCGGGTCTTCTAGCCTGGATGCAAGGCGACTATACGGCAGCCCGGTCGTTGTTTGAGCAAAGCCTGGCTCGCCGGCAAGAATTGGGGGACAAGCAAGGCATCGCCAGTTCACTCAACAACCTGGGCAACATAGCCTATGAGCAGGGGGATTATGCCTCCGCGCGTTCGCTGTATGAACAGAGCCTGGACATCCAGCGGGAACTGGGCGATAAGCGGGGCATTGCCATTGCGCTCAGCAACCTGGGCATGGTGGCCTATGATCAGAGGGATTATGCTTCGGCGCGGACGCTGCAAGAAGAAAGTTTGGCTCTTCGGCGGGAACTGGGCGACAAGCAAGGCATTGCTATTTCGCTGGGCAGCCTGGGGCTGATCCTGTTCGAGCTAGGCAGCTATACCACCGCCCGCATGTTCCTTGCCGAGTGTCTGGCCCTCTGCCACGAGCTGGGCGAAAAGTACTATACCACGCAGGCCCTCGAAGGCTTAGCCAAACTGGCCCACGCCCAACACCAGCCGGAACGAGCCGCACGGCTCTACGGAGCGGCGCAAGCCCTGCGCGAAGCCATCGGCGCTCCACTGCCGCAGAACGAGCGCGCCGAGTACGAGCGTATCCAGGCCGACCTGCGGGCCGCGCTCGGTGAAGACGGCTACCAGGCCGGCTTGGCTGCGGGGCACTCTCTCTCGTTGGAACAGACCATCGCGTATGCGCTGGAGGAGTCAGCCGCCGGAAAGCAAGCCTGATAGCCTGGTGTGATCGCGCCGTATCTGCATTCCCGGCCCGGCAGAATACCTGCCAGGCCGGGAAGACAAGGAAAGTCGCAAAGCAAGCGCTTCTTCCTGCCTCAGATCAGTAAGGACGCCGCCAGCGGCGGGGTGATCTGCTGGCCGCCTCCCGCGCTGATGCGGAAGAGCGCATCATTGACGATCAATCCCGGCAGCAGCCGCGTAAACGTATCCACTTGCTGCCGTATCTCCTCCAGGTCGGCCTGTCCTGCTAGCGCCGCCCTAATCTCCCCTTCGTCGAAACCGATCTCTGGCCGCAGGCGATCCGCGCGTTCCTCAGCCATCTGCGTCAATTCCGCTATCAAGCGCTGGTACTCCTCGCGATCCCGCCACGGCTTGATGTCCTCCCAGGCACCCCGCAAAAACTCCGGCCACTTCGCCAGCGCCTGATAGTCGGAGTTCACCAGCGGCAGTCCGAGTGTCTGCTTGATACTCTCGTAAAGCTGTCGGACATCCGGCGGGGCGTGCTCCGCATCCACCATCTCGATCTGCGGCTGCCGATAGGGGCTGGGCGCGCGGCGCGGCGGGTTGCTGCCCGGCTGGCCGACGGTCTGGCCTTGCAGCGCGCGGCTTAACGCCACCTGCAGGATCAGCAACTGCGGGTTGCCAAACTCGAAGGCGTCAATCTCCCAGGCGATCCGCTCCCGCTCAGCTTCCGTGGTATCCACCTGGTATGACGGCCAGTACCATTGCATCGCGTCCTGGTAGGCGCGCTCGGTGATTGCCAGCGCATCCTCCAGAAACGGCTCGGTGGCGGTGGCCGGCTTGACCCGCTCCCAGAAGAGGCGCAGCAGATCGGGATAGCGGGCGTAGGTCCGCCAGTTGGCGGGCTGCCAGGGGATGCCCAGCGTATTCTGGATGTCCTCCAGGAGGGCCTGCGCCTCCGGAGGCGTCTGGTTTTGTGCAATCGGTTGATGGGCGATCATAACTTACCTCCTGATAGGTCCTGCTTTCCTTTCCTGCGTGGTACGTTAGCTAGTATCCTTCCCGCCGGATAGCAGCGCTTGCAGGCGTCGGCGCGGCGCCTCTAGGGAGTCCGCTGCCTCCATCCGCTCCCACGGGTCGCCTCTCTGTGCCAGACGTTCTGGAATGGTGCGGAGCGTGTAACGGTCGGACGTAAGCTCCGGATCGTCGAGCTCGCTCCAGCCCAATGGGGTTGCCACCGGCGCGCTCGCTCTGGCCCGCACGGAGTAGGGCGCTACCGTCGTCTGCGCGTAGGCGTTGCGCAGGATGTCCACATAGAGGCGACCGCCGCGCTGCTCCTTGCGCGGCTCGGTGGTACGCCGGTCGGGGTCGCGCCGCACCAATGCTTCGGCCACCTGGTGAGCAAAATGCCGCACCGTATCAAAATCCGTCTTCGGGGCCAGGGCCACCAGAACATGGAGGCCGCGCGAGCCGGTCGTCATGAGGTAAGCCGTGAGGCCGAGCTCTGCCAGCAGGTCGCGCAGATCGCGGGCGGCGGAACGGGCCAGCGCAAAATCGGTATCCGGCGGGTCCAGATCGAAAGCCATACGGTCGGGAAAATCGAGATGATCTACCCGGCTCAGCCAGACATGCAGCGTGATGCAGTCCTGATTAGCCAGATAGACCAACGTGGCGGCGTTGTCGCAGACGGCCTGCGTCAGGCGGCCCTGTTCTTTTGCCACGGAGACGCGCCGGATCCAGTCGGGGTAGTAATCCGGCGCTTCCTTCTGAATGAAGCCGCCCTTTGCCAGCCCGCCGGGAAAGCGGTGCAGGGTAAGTGGCCGGCCCTGAAGGTGCGGAAGCATCGTGTCGGCCATGTCGCGATAGTAGGCGATCAGGTCCCCCTTGGTGATGCCGGCCTCGGGAAAGAGTACACGATCCGTATGCGTCAGCTCGATACGGTGAGGCCCGATAGTGACGGTGCGCATCGGTTTGTGGCTCCACTCCCTGCGGGAAGCGGCCCACCGCTTCCCCATGCTTTTATCGCAAGTAGATCGTCTCAGCGGCGAGAAAGGCATCCAACTGCGGTAGTATATTTGCCCCCGCAATTTAGGGGGCCAGCAGGAATACGCAACGAAAAAGCGGCGAGCCGTCCTTGTTTTTCGGCTTGCCATTTGGAGGCGGCAGGGGCCTCTGGCCCCTGGAACCATCCATCAGAATAATCGGGTATCCTAAACAGTAGTGAGGTCACACTACCGAAAGGAAATCGTCCTATGAGAGTAGCGTTCCTGCCCGCTATCGGCCTGGCCGCCTTGCTCGCGCTGCCTCTCGGCTGCCAGGAATCGCAAAACCAGCAAGCCGGGCCATCGGGAGAAAACGCAAGCCCGCAAACCCAGTCCGGTATGCCCAACGATGACATCCATCGGGCGTTTGCCGCCCGCCCCAACGCCGGGATGCCTATGGGCGGGCAGGTACCGCCGTTTGCGGGCGGGGGCCCGATGGCCGGCAAATCCCTGACTCCAGAGGAGGCGCTCAAAGTCGCCCCGACGCTCGATCCGAATCTCGCTCCCTTAAAAAAGGCGATGGAGACCGCCGAGGCGAACTGGAAACATAACCCTGCCGATCCGCAGGCGAAGGCGGCCTATGTAGAGGCAACCTACCAATACGGCCATGCGGTGATGGAGGACGGGCAGAAGCAGCCGCGCATCATGTATCGGGCGGCGCTGGCCCTGTATCGGCGGGCGCTGGCCGTAGATCCGGGCCACAAGCCAAGCCTGGAAGATAAGCAGTTGATCGAGTCGATCTATCAGTCCATGGGAATGCCTATCCCGAAATAAGGAGCGTTGCGATGCGATTTTGGCCCTCATCCATAGGCGCAAGCCTGCTCGCCATCGCGGTCCTGGGCGCCGGGCTCGGAATGGCGTGTGCGAACGAGGAGCAGGGGAAGGCGCGCTCCCAGCCCTCCGGCCCTCTCGACCGCCCGGTGCACGGCATTGCGGTTAACGTCAAGACGGACAAGAAGACCTATGCCCTCAGCGAGCCGATACAGATCACGCTGACGGTCAAGAACACTTCCGGCGTCACGGCCAGGCTGCCGTTTTCCAGCGGGAAGCAGTATGACATCGAGATACGGCGCGGCAAGGGCCGCAATGGGGCGAAGGTCTGGCAGTGGTCGCAGGGAAAGATGTTCACCCAGATGCTCATCACGCGCTCCCTGCCGCCCGGCAAAACGATGACCTTCAGCGCTACGTACAAACCGGAAACCACGGTGCTCAAGGATAAGGAGGGAATGACCCCCGGAACCTATACGGTCATCGGCATTTTGACGACGATGGGGCGTATGCCCCGGCCCTCCGGCGCGACCGTGATCACAGTACATTAACCCGGCCAACGGGAATAAGGGAGGCGGTCAGGCGAAGATCGGCCTGCCGCCTCTGTTCTCTGCAAGGGCGGGTTACAGCGGGCCATTTCTTTTTGCAGGCTGGGGTTGAGGTAGGACATTAACGAAAGTTATCCTATCCCCGACGCAATAAATTCACACGCGTGGAGTGTCGCTGGGGCTGAGGTAGCTATTGATGAAAGTTGCCATGTTGACGACGGTGGGGGAGCGCTGCGGCATCGCCGCCTATACGCGCGCTCTGGTCGAGGGCTTGCGCACGCTGCCGGAGATGGAGGTAGAGGTAGTGTCCATCACGGAGGGCAAGCAGCCGACAGAGCACTACGTCGCGCAGGCCCAGCGCCTGAACGCCTCCGATGTGGATGTTGTCCATATCCAGCACGAGCATAGCTTCTGGGGCGGCATCCTGCCCGGCGCTTCCGCCTTCTGGGAGATGCGCTACCTGATCCAGAAGCCCGTGGTGCTGACGGCCCATACGACCTACTCCCTGGCCGAAATGCTCAAAATCAAGACCGAGCGCCGCCCGCATAAGTGGCTCGCCAAGCGGCTGCTCCTCCTCAACAAAGCCTACCGGGACAGCGTGGACATCGCTCCCTTCACGACAGCTATCACTATCGTCCATACGGCGGCGGCGCGCAACGAACTAATTACGCGCGGGGCCAAGCCGCAGTACGTCTTTATCGTGCCGACCGGTATCCCGGCGCCCTTGCCGGCCCCGACGGGCGGGCAGGCGTTTCGGGAGCGGTTTGGCTTGCAGGGGCGGCGGCTCGTCACCCTGTTCGGCTATATTGCTTACAATAAAGGCTATGAGCTTACGCTGGACATTCTGCCGGCGTTGCCGGAGGACGTGACGTTTGTGATCGCGGGCGGGGCGCGCAACGCGGACATGGAGCCTTATGCCGCGCAGTTGCAGCAGCGCATTGCGCGCTCTGAATTGGCCGAGCGCGTGGTCGTGACCGGGTTCCTCACCGACGCGGAGGTGGCGGAGGCGATGGAGGCCAGCGAGATCGTGCTGGTGCCGCACACGCAGGCAACCGGCTCCTATTCGGTGGCTATCCCACTGGCGCACGGCAGGCCGATCCTCGCCTCCGACCTGGACTGCTTCCGGGAGATCGCCGCGCGCGTAGACTGCCTGGAGCTGTTCCGCGCCGGGGACGTCGAGGACTACAGGGCTAAGCTCCAGGCGCTGTTGGATAACCCTGCCCGGCGCGAGCAGCTTGCAGCGGGAGCGCGCAAATATGCCGCGCGTTATTCCTGGCCGCGTGTCGCCGCCCAGACCCGCAACGTCTACCAGACCGCCATCCAGGTCTACGCCCCAACGTTTGCCGCGCAGGCGCGCTGACGCCAGGGGCTTTGCTTCTTTCCTGGCGGCTAAAGCCGCAGCAACAAAGGCACAAAGTCGCCCTACGGCGACTAAAGACCTCACCCCCGGCCCCGTGTGCAGGGTGTAGGGGATAGGGGGTAGGGGATAGGGTGTAGGGGGTAGGGGGTAGGGTCGCCCCCACCCCTTCCCCTCCCCCAATTCTAGGGGAGGGGAGAGCAGAAGCCGGATCACTCCCTTCCCTCTTAGGGAAGGGGGGCCGGGGGGTTAGGTACCCTGCTTGCCGCGAATTCATTCGCCCGCAACCCCGGGTCTGGGGCAGGCCGCCAAATAGAGACGAAAGGAGGCTTCTCCTTAACTATGCACGCAAGTTCTCTTCAAGAGCGCATTCTGACCGAGGGAATGCCTGATTCGGCAGCGGCGGCACCGCCGCGCCCTGAGTATCCGCGTCCGCAGTTCGTGCGTAAAGAGTGGATGAACCTCAACGGCGAGTGGGAGTTTATGCTCGACTCCTACGATCAAGGGCTTCGGCGCGGCTGGCATCAGAAACCCGACGTTTTCAAGCGCAAGATCATCGTTCCCTTCGCCTACCAGACCCAACTCTCTGGAATTAATGACCAGGACATCTATCAGGTGGCCTGGTACGCCCGCAGCTTCCAGATCCCCGATGAATGGAAAGGGCGCGACATCCTGCTGCACTTCGGCGCGGTAGACTACAAAACGACCGTCTGGGTCAACGGCCAGGAGGTCGGGCATAATCAGGGCGGGCATGTGCCTTTCACCTTCGACATCGCCCCGTATCTGAAAGAGGGAACGAACCGCATCGTGGTACGCGCCGAGGACACCCAGGACGCTTACCAGCCGAGAGGCAAACAGGCGGTCAGCGGCAGGCCGCGCGGCTGCGACTACTACTGCACGACGGGCATCTGGCAGACCGTGTGGCTGGAGCCGGCGCCCGCCATCCGCATTGAGGAGCTGCGCCTGAAGCCCATCCTGAATGTGGATGATGGCGATGCGGTGGAAGTGCGCGTGCTGCTGCATGCTCCCTCCATCGGGTGGGAAGTCGAGGCGGAGGCGCGCGATGGCGACAGGATCGTAGCCACGACGGCGCGCGAGAACGTAGGCGCGGCTCCCCGACTGCTCCTGCGCATCCCCAATCCCAAACGCTGGTCGCCCGACAGCCCGCACCTCTACGGCCTGACGGTGCGCCTGCGCAAGAACGGCGAGCTCCTGGATGAGGTAGAGTCCTACTTTGGTCTGCGGGAGGTGCAGATTCGGGACGGGCGGCTGCTGCTCAACGGCGAGCCGACCTACCTCAAGATGGTGCTGGATCAGGGCTACTGGCCGGAGTCGGGCATGACCGCGCCCAGCGACGAGGCCCTGCGCGCCGATGTGGAGTGGTGCAAGCGGTTCGGGTTCAACGGGGCCAGAAAGCATCAGAAGGTCGAAGACCCGCGCTGGCTCTACTGGTGCGATAAACTGGGGCTGCTGGTCTGGGGCGAGATGCCCAACGCGCGCGCGTGGTCGCCTAGAGCCGAGGAGATGTTTATCGCCGAGTGGGAGCGCGCCGTCCGCCGCGATTACAACAGTCCTGCCGTCATCGTCTGGGTGCCGCTGAACGAAAGCTGGGGCGTGCCGGATTTGCGCGAAGACCATCCCGGCCAGTACGCCTTCCTGGAGCGGATGGTGGAGCTGACGCGCCGCCTGGACCCCGACCGGCCTGTGATTGATAATGACGGCTGGGAGCATACCGACATTACCGACATCCTGGCCCTGCACGACTACACCCCGACCGGGGACGGCCTGCGCCGGCGGTATGCCCAGACAATGGCGGGCGGACCGATTCCGGAGATGACTTGGACGAAGCATCCGATCCGGCATTTCGCGCGGGGTTCGCAGCATCGAGGCCAGCCGGTGATGCTGACGGAAGTGGGCGGGTTCCTGATGCCACCAGACCTGCCCGAAGACCAGTGGGACAAGCTCTATCAGGCCTATAGCTGGTGCCGCACGCCGGAGGAACTGCTGGAAAAGTACCGTGACCTGATGGAAGGAATTGCGGACTTGAAGTTTGTGTCCGGTTTCTGCTACACGCAGTTGACCGACATCGAGCAGGAAATGAACGGGCTGCTAACCTACGATCGTAAGCCAAAGATAAAGCCGGAGGCGATTGCCGCCCTGCATCAAAGGCTCTTTACGGTTGCGTAGTAGTGAGCAGGGCACTCCGTCACAAACCTTCTCTTTAAGGCCGAACTGCTTCTGGTAAGGTTCGGCCTTTGTTTTTGTTAATCCAATCTGCCCTCCGCTTCAGAAATAAATTTGACAGTGCAAATTATGGCGGCGGGCTTGACAAACAGGATAGAGTGTGTTAGAGTCATTTCAATATTTCCCGAAATGTAGTGAAGAGATGATAACACTAAGAAGCCACCAGTACGACTTTCCTGCGATGTTCAAGGCGTTAGGCGACCCGACCCGGCTGCGCATTTTTGAGTTCCTGCGCTCCTGCTGCTGCCCGGTGGCGGTGGAGGACACCGGCGACGTGCGCCCCGTGCAGGGGCCGACCGTGGGCGAGGTTTGCTGTCGGATCACGGGCGCGGAGAAGATCAACTCCACCATCAGCCATCACCTCAAGGAGTTGCGGCTGGCAGGTCTCATCACCGTCGAACGGCGCGGCAAGAACATGATCTGCGGCATTAACCGCGAAGCCGTCGCCGCTCTCGCCGCCTACCTGGGCGAGCAGGGCGGAGCGGATCAAGACGGGTGCTGCGAGTGACCGAAAGGACGACGACCATGACCGAGATCAAATTGACGGATCGGCAAGACGTGCGTGAGATCGTGCGGCAAAAGTATGGCGCGGCGGCCTTAACCGTGTTGAACGGCAAAGGCGCGGCCTGCTGCGGCGGGAATGCGGGCGGCGGCTCCGACTCCTGCTGTGGCACGCAGGATCAAGATGCCATCACCGGCGACCTCTACAGCGATACGGAAGCGGCGCAGATACCCGAAGCCGCACTGCTGGCCTCTCTGGGCTGCGGCAACCCGACCGCCCTGGCGTCGTTGGCTCCGGGAGAGGTGGTGCTGGATTTGGGCAGCGGCGGTGGCATTGACGTGCTGCTGTCGGCAAAGCGGGTCGGTCCCACCGGTTTTGTCTATGGATTGGACATGACCGACGAGATGCTGGCCCTCGCCGAGAAGAACAGGGCGGAGGCGGGAGCCGAGAACGTGCAGTTCCTCAAGGGCCATATCGAAGAGATTCCTCTGCCCGACGCCAGCGTGGATGTGATCATCTCCAACTGCGTCATCAATCTCTCTGCCGATAAAGACGCGGTGCTGCGGGAGGCGTTCCGGGTTTTGAAGCCGGGCGGTCGGTTCGCTGTCTCTGATGTAGTCGTAGACGGCGAGCTTCCCGACGCTGTGCGCCGCGACATGGAAGCCTTCGTCGGCTGCGTGGCGGGCGCGCTGGAAAGGAGCGACTACCTGCGGCGGCTGGAAGCGGCGGGATTTGTGGATGCTTCCATCGAGCCGACGCGCCGCTACACCTTCGCCGATCTGGAAGCAACCACCTGCTGCTCGCCGGAAGTCGCCGCCCTATCCCCGGAGGAGAAAGCGGGCCTGGATAGGCGCGTGATGGGAGCCTTCATTCGCGCGACCAAGCCGCAACTCTAAATCACGCAACCTGCGAACGAGGGCAGTCCCCATTCAACGGCGACTCCCTCCCAAAGCAGCCATCGCTAATCCCTATTTAGTGCAGTACGATCCCAACGAGGGCGTTCCGCAGATTATTCGGAGGTGCTAGAAGATGCGTGCATTGGCCTTCCTGATGGTTGCCGCCCTGCTGGAAGTTGGTGGTGATGCCCTCGTTCGATGGGGCCTCAAGGGTGGGAAGGTGTTGGGCTTTGTCTTGGGCGCGGTCGTGCTCACCCTCTACGGCTTCACGGTCAATCTGTCCCGGTGGGACTTCGGGCGTCTGCTCGGCGTCTACATCGCCGTCTTCTTTGTGGTTGCGCAGATTGTGGCTCTCTCCGCCTTCCACGAGAAAGTCACTGTGCCCATCCTCGTCGGTGGGACACTCATCATTAGTGGCGGCCTGGTACTGGCCCTGTGGCAGGTCAAATGAAAGGAATTGGCGTGAAGACCGTTTTGTTCGTATGTGTCCATAACGCGGGCCGCTCCCAGATGGCGGAGGCGCTCACCAACAAACGAGCAGTGGAGCGGAGGCTGCCCGTGCGCGCGCTGTCTGCGGGAACGGTCGCAGGCCAGCGCATCAACCCGGTCGCGCAGGAGGTCATGCGGGAAATCGGTGTGACGATGGACGGGCAAAGGCCGAAGCAACTCACCCAGGAGATGGCGAACGAGGCCGATCATATCATCACTATGGGTTGCGGCGTGGATGCGGATGCCTGCCCCGCCCGCATCTACATATCGGAGGATTGGGGGCTGGATGACCCCGCAGGCCAACCGATTGAGAAGGTGCGCGCCATCCGGGACCAGATACGAGAGCGCGTGGAGAAGCTGCTGGACGAATTGGAGGCTGGGGCGTGAGCGTGAGCATGATGCGCCGGTATCTGGCGGAATTCATCGGCACGTTCGGCATCGTGTTTGCGCCCGTCGCCCTGGTCGCCTCCGGCAAGATGCGTGGCGGGGATAGCGGGCTATTGGCCGCCGCATGGGTGTCCGGATTGGCAGTACTGGCGATGATCTACGCCCTGGGTCACATCTCTGCCGCACACTTCAACCCCGCCGTAACGCTCGGCTTTGCCGTTGCCGGCCGCTTTCCCTGGCGGTATGTCCTGTCCTATTGGATTGCGCAACTGACGGGCGGGACTATGGCGGCGGCGCTGGTGGCTCTGCTGTTCGGCGGCGGCTATGGAGCGCACGTTCCGGCTCCCGGCCCCATCGCCCGCTCGGTCGGCATGGAGGCCGTCCTGACTTTCTTCCTCATGCTGGTCATCATCTCCGTCGCCACCGACAAACGGGTCAACGGTGCGGTGCCTGGCCTTGCCATCGGTCTGACCGTCGTGTTCGGCGTGCTGATCGGCGGCCCCGTCACGGGCGGCTCCATGAACCCGGCCCGCTCTCTCGGCCCCGCGCTCTTTGCAGGCGGCGCGGCCCTCGCCAACTACTGGATTTATGTGGTCGGGCCGGCATTGGGCGCGGTCGTGGCGGCGCGGGCGTATGAAGCGATTCGCGGCAGCGAAGAACATGCCCAGGGCGCACCCAACGATCTGTTCCTCGCATTGGAGCGCGTACAGCACCAGGCAGACACTCCCCTGCGGTAACGTCGTTTGGTGAATCTGCGTACCTGCCTACGCTTTGGAGAGTTGGCCGCACGCAGACCGCTCGCAGGGAGCGCCAGCCTGGGGTGAAGGAACTTTCTTGCTCAGGCAGGAAATGGGTCGTGTCCCGGTAGTGAGTTGTTGAGGGTGAAATCCAGGCGCGATAAACGCCCTAGAGGGACACTACCAGGAAATGCTTATTGCAGATTTCAGGGCGGATAGGCCAAGCGCCCCCTTTCCGGTTTTCAGTCCGGCGCCAGAGTAACAAAGCAACCGTATCCGTTCTCTCATTCGGTTTGAAAGGAGCGGCTATGGCACACTTCATCGTTTGGTTCGATATGCCCGTGACCGACCTCCAACGGGCTACCCAGTTCTACGCGCGGGTTCTGGCGACCTCCATCGAACGAGGAGCGCCCGATCAGCCGATGGCCATCTTCGCCCATAACGGCGATCAGGTGGCAGGCTGCCTGTTCCAGGAGGCGGGCTGCCAGCCTTCGGCGCAGGGGCCGCTGCTCTACTTCAATGTCAACGGGAGGCTGGATGACGCCCTGGCGCAGGTGGAAGCCAACGGCGGCAAAATTCTCCAGCCGAAACACTCTATTGGCCCGTACGGTTTCGGGCGATTATTCTCGACAGCGAGGGCAACCGCATCGCGCTGCACTCCGAGACGGCCTGATCTGTTCAACTGAGCAGTCGCACGAAGTTAAGGAGGAGGACAAGACCGCATGGGCATCCGCTATAACGAAGCCAGCATTCCCGGCCGCCATACCATCACCTACCGCACGCGCGACCCGCACCGCAACTTCCCCGTGCGCGCGGTGGAAGTCCTGGCGACGCCGGAGGAGATACAGACGCTGGCGCGTGACGGCTACCTGGTGCGCGAGCGGCTGCTGCCGATGGAGGAGGTGAAACGGCTGCGCGCGGCCCTGGAGGAAGCGGTCGCCAGGGATGACCGGCTGGAGACGCAGGGTGGCCGGGCGTTCGGCGGGGTGTTCATCCGGCATCTGATAGACAAGCACCCGGCGTTTCTGGAGATGCTTAACTTCCCGCCGACGGTGTCGGTGGCGCGGGCGCTGTTTGGGCCGGCTGTGCGGCTGCGCGGCTTTACCGGGCGGGTCTGCTATCCGGAGACGCCCTATCAGGAGACAGAGTGGCACTTTCATCAGCGCGTCGTTCCTGATCCGCTGCCGCCCTTGTTCATGCCTCCTCAGACGCTCGACGTTCTGCTCTATCTGGATGATTTAGACGACCGCAACGGCCCGCTGTGCGTGTTGCCGGGGTCGCACCACTGGCGTAACGTGGATATGGCGCAGGAGGACTTTGAGGAGAAGCCGGGACAGGTCGTGTTGCGCCTTCCGGCGGGAAGCTGCGTGTTTGCGCACGGCAGCCTCTGGCACCGCGCGCTGCCCACGCAGCCCGGCTGTACCCGCCGCCGCCTGCTGCTCTTTGGCTACGGCCCCGCCTGGATGGTCTCCAGTATCTATGGCGAGAAGCCCAAAGACGGCCTGACGCAGACGCTGCTGGCCGAGGCGGACGCGGAGACGCGGGAACTGCTGGGCCTGGCCGGCTATATGTGACGCCGCATGGCGACCACAGCCCCAATAAACGCAAACCGGGCCGGGTCGCCATGCGAGGATCAAAAACCTGGGAAAACGCGGGGTTCTTTGATAGAGAAGGGGAGCGAAGCTCCCGTCTTCCAGATAAGGGCAGGCGCTCACGGTTCTGGAGAAGACGCTGCGGCAAACTGCAAAGCATGCAGCCGCGCATAGAGGCCATCCTGGGCCAGCAGTTCGGCGTGGCGGCCGCTCTCGCGGATACCTTGCTCCTCCAGCACGATAATGCGATCCGCGCGCTGCACAGTCGAAAGCCGGTGTGCGATGACAATGGAGGTGCGCCCCTGCATCAGCCGGCGCATCGCCTCCTGCACCTGGCGTTCCGACTCGGCATCCTGGGCTGAGGTCGCCTCATCCAGGATAAGAATGCGCGGATCGCGCAGAATGGCGCGGGCCAGGGCGAGGCGCTGCTTCTGCCCACCGGAAAGGCGTGTTCCCCGCTCTCCCACCTGCGTCGCGTATCCCTCCGGCAGGGCCAGGATGAAGTCGTGGGCATTGGCGGCTTTGGCCGCCGCAACGATCTCGTCGAGACTGGCCCCCTCGCGGCCAAAAGCGATATTTTCCTGGATGGTCGTCCCGAACAGGAACGGCTCCTGGGGAACGAAGGCGATGCGCGCCCGCAGCGAGTCTAGCGTTACCGAGCGCACATCGCAGCCATCCATACGCACGCATCCCTCCGACACATCATAGAGGCGGGGGATAAGCGAGGCCAGGGTCGTCTTCCCGGAGCCGCTCGGACCGACCAGGGCGATCATTTCCCCGGGCCGGATGTCCAGATCGATCCCGCGCAGCACCTCCGGCCCGTCCTCCTGATAACGGAAGCTCACCTGCTGGAACTGGATACGCCCTTCCACATCCTCCAGCGTTACAGCCCCCTCCTTCTGCACCTCCGGCGCCAGATCGAAGAACGCGAAGACCCGATCCGCCGCGCCCACTGCACCGGCAACCTGCGCGTAGAGATTCACAAAGGCGCTGGCCGGCCCGAAGAGCATTCCCAGTACATTCAGGAAGAGCACGACGGTTCCCGCGCTCATCTGCCCGGCGATGACGCGCTCGCTTCCTACCACGAGCAGCAGCGTCATGCCGGACCAGGCGACCAGATCGGCGATAGAGCTATTGCCCGCTCCGAGCACCGCCATTCCGATACGTGCCCTCACCAGCCCGGAAACCCGCTCCATAAAACGGGCTAACTCTGTGTCCGCCCGTCCAAACACCTTGACCTCGCGGACGCCCGCGATGCTTTCCTGAAGCACTTCCTGCACCGTGCCGGTCTCCTCCCGCACCCTGCGCCCTGCATGCCGCAGCGGACGCCCGAACAGCGCCAGCACCACCCCGAAAAGGACGGGAACCGGCAGGCCGATGAGGGCGAGGGAAGGACTCTGCCAGAGGAGCAGTCCGGTGGCGACCACGACCATCAGCAGGTTCGTCGTCACGTCTACCAGCGTGGAGGCGTAGAGGGCCTGGAGCGCTTCGACGTCGTTCTGCACCACCGACATAATGCTGCCGGTCTTATTGCCGTCGAAGTAGGCCATCGGCAGGCGATGCAGGTGGCGGAACAGGTCTCTGCGAAGGTCCGCCGCCGCCCTCTCGCCAACCCGAGCGAACAGATAGGCTCTGGCTATTCCAAAGACAGCCCCCGCAACAATGGCGGCGATGGAGAGAGTGGTAACGTGGAGGAGGGCCGCTTGCCGCTGGGCCTGCGTGCCCGCCTGAGGCCAGAGCACTTTATCTACGAGCACCTTGCTGATATAGGGCCAGATGAAGCCGGTGGCCGTTACGATCAAGGCGCAGCCCAGCGCGGCCCATTGCATGAGCGCGTACGGGGCCATGTAACGCAGCGCGCGGCGAAGTATCTTCAACGTGGCTCTCCTAACCGCAGGAATTCGGGTAGACACTCCCAGCCGTGTGGATCAATCTCACGCAGCCTGCTGCTGAGGAGATACGTCCACACCGTTGGGAGGGATTACCGGAATTCGGGCATGTTAGGAGATCCTACGGTTATCTGCTCATTTCGGTTTCCTTCTTCTCGCAGACAAAAAGAAGGCTGGCAAGAGAGGACGGATAAGGAGGGGCCCGGCACAGCGGCCTGGAAACGGCACATTCCGCCATTTCCACCACCAGATCAAAGCTGCGCCGTTTCCTCCTTCAGCGGGGCCTCAGCAGGAAACGGCGCAGCTTCCCATGGAGCGTGCCGTTGCCCCAGATGCGCCCCCCCTCGTCAATCTTCAAGGCCTCCTCCAACTCCCAGCCCAGGTCAGCCAGTATCTGCCGGTTAAGGTCGTACATTGTCCCCTGCTGCCAGAGAAAGGCATGTTTATCTGCGTGCCGGGTCAGGGCATACCCGACCACCTGGCCTTTGTTGTTGAGGCAGTAGGCCACACTGTCCAGTCCTCCCAACGTGCCCAGGTCGGAGAGCCGACCCTGATCATAGAGAAAGGCATGGCTGGCTCCCCGGACGGTATCCGCATCCCCAACGATCTGGCCCTGGTCGTTGATGCCATAGGCACGGCTATTCGTGCCGCCGAGAGTGCCCAGGTCGGTCATCAAGCTGCCGTTGAAGAGGAAGGCGCGGCGGCTGCGGTCGGCTAGCTGCGAATAACCGACCACCCAGCCATAGGCGTTGAGGTCGCAGGCAAAGCTGCGCTCGCCACCCAGCGTGCCCAGGTCTTCGAGCTGGCCGTTGTGCTGGAGAAAGGCGTGCCAGGCGTTCCTCTCTGGTACGTGCATCCATCCAACCTGGCCGTAGGGCTTGCTGGCGCTGAGGATGCGCAGCGTGGAGGGGTCGCTCTTAGGGAGCGCACGGGACGTCTGCTGTGGCGAGCGGATCGGCATCACGACCGGGCCGCTCGCGGGCTGGCCCGAGGAAGAGTCAGGCTCGCCCAGATCCTCAATGGTGTAGCGTGGGCAGGACGTGGCGGCATGGCGCAGGCTGCCGGAGTGGATCCCGGCCAGCATCACGGCCATCAGGAAGGGCCCTATAAAGCCAATATTGCGATAGTTGCCTTTCATGCCTTCTCCTTTGAACAAGCGCCTGCTTGCCCTGGCAATGTGGACAAGGGCGACCTATCTGTTATCGGCGCCTGCGCGTATTCTCATTATGGTAGGAGGCCTGTATGGAGCACGCACCGGCAGTTACTAGGAAAGAGTCACCAACCGGCCCTCCGGATAGCGAATGGAGCTCTTTTTTCTGTGGCGCCTCCAAGCTCTGTGTCTTGCTCATGGAGATTTCTTCTTGCTCTACTCCGACAAGCGTGCCGTAAGCGGAAAGGCAGGGAGGATTTTTTCAACGGAGGACCGCGTGCCACGACATCGGCGCCGAGTATAGGATAACAGGTCTCTCCACCGGAAAACCTCTCGAAAACTGCGTTTTTTGCAGTTTTTTCAGGGAAGGCGGCTAGGCACGCTGCCACTCGGAGGCCAGGATGGCATATGCCAGCGTATCCTGCCACCGGCCCGCCATCCATTGGTTCTGCCGAAAGTGGGCTTCCTGCTGCATTCCCGCCTTCTGCATCACTCGCGCCGACGCCGGGTTCTCTGCCAGGCAGTCGGCAACGATACGATGCAGTTTCAGGTGTTCAAAACCAAACCCGACCAGGGCACGCGCAGCCTCGGTGGCATAGCCCTGGCCCCAGTAGGCTGGGTGTAGGTGGTAGCCGATCTCGCCCTCGCGCCACTCCAGATGGGTGATATCCAGGCCACACCCGCCGATCACCCGTCCCTCCGCCTGGAGTACTATAGCAAAGCGGTACCGTGTCTGTGGCTCCTGCAGCGCGTACTCCCGGCACCTCTTCAGAAAGGCGCGAACCTCCTCTGCGGTTTCCGGCGCTCCGATCCAGTAGCGCGCCGTCTGTTCGTTGGAGCGATAGGCATACGCGGCCTCGAAATCGCCCTCCTCAAAGGGGCGCAAGAGCAAACGGTCGGTAACCAGTCGCATTGGCTCGCACTCCTTTCTTCTCCCGCAGATGCCTCTAAGAGGGCCTATCCCGGCAGGTGGGCCTCTCTGTGGATATATAGACAGAATAGCTGCCCGTTTTGTATGCAAACTGCCAGGAGTTTTCTTCCTGCCGCAAGGTCCGCCACATTCGTTCTGAAAGGGAAGGGCAGGAAGGCGGAGCGTGTTCACGATATCCCATACCTGGAAGCTGCTGGGGAGGATGAAGCGGGTAGGGGATGTTCATTTCTGGTCTGGCGGCGTTCTTCGTCGGCGACGGCGAGCCAAAACTCCCGAAAAACCTCCGCCAATTGCTTCGGGGTGAAGTGGGCATTGAGGCCGCTGGGATTGGGCAAGACCCATACTCTGGCGTCCGCAATGCCCTTCGTTTGTAAGCCTAATTGGGCGTCAGGTCGGCGGAACGCCACGCGGTAAGCGCCAATGCCTACCACTGCCACCCACGCTGGGGTGAACTGACATACCAACTCCTCCAGCCGCCGCGCACCGGCGGTAAGCTCCTCCGCGCTTAGCTCGGAAGCCCTGGCTGTCGCCCGCGCGACCAGATTGGTGATGCCGTATCCGAGGGAAAGCAACTGGCTCTCCTCTTCGGGTGCAAACAGCCGGTCGGTAAAACCGGAGTCAAACAGGGCGCGCCAGAAGCGGTTGCCCGGACGCGCGAAGTGGTGTCCGACAGCGGCGGTATATAAGCCGGGATTGATGCCGCAGAAGAGCACTTTCAATCCCGGCCCGATCACATCAGGAACGGTCTTTCCGGCGGCCGCAGCAATTTCGCCTGCGGTGGGCTTTGGGCGCCGTATCGTTACCGTCTTTATCATTCCCTCATCCGTCATTTGCGTCTCGCCACAATCCTTCCTGTTGTTGTCGTATCCTGTGCACTAATCAACGCCACTTACCGGCCCGCATGTTCTTTCCCCAAACGGTCGGTCATAATGCCTAATGTGGCTCCCCAGACGACGTGAGAAACGATAAGAAGCAGACTGCGGCGGGGAGACCGCTCCGAGGTAGGAGGCAAGATATCTAACTCAAGTTGCTACCTTGCCTCTTCGAGAAGGCAAACGGTGATGCAAAAGCCGGTTTCCAGAGCGATTCTCTCTCAAACGTGTTCCTAGGTAGCAACTTGGGTTATCTAATCGCGGCAGGAGCTCTTCATAGCTTCCGAGGAACACTGCGAGGCCATAGGTCACGCCCTTTGCCACAGGCTGCAAATGAATCCGGCTTGCAAGCGCCGCATATACGGTTCCTGCCGTCGCACCGAAACCGAAGTGGGACAGCCAGGTAAGGGAAGTGTTCAGGCCGATCAAGGTGATGCCTCATTCCGGCCTGTTTCGCTAATCCAGTTGTTACCTCATGGGGCGGCAGACGGCCACTCTCCGGGGCCGTCATAAACCGGCGTATGAATATCATTGCTAACGTCATGGGAACGGTGGCTGCCAGTCCGCTCACCGTTCCCGCCAGCAGTTTATTCATGGCTTCTCCTCTCCTATCGAGACAGCCCGAACCCGGCTTTCCTGCGACTCCGTGAGGACTCAGCGGATCTACCAGGTCGCTGAAACTGAATATTACGCGAACGAGACGGGCTGCAAAACGGTAATGTTCACCGGGTATGTAAAGAGGAAATAAGAGACTCAGGACATAATACGGGTTCTCGGAGGAAAGGGAGGAAGAGATGGCTGAACCGATCATCGCGCAGAGCGCCGGGGGAGGGCCTCCGCTGAACGCCGCAGGGCAGTCCTTTGTCCTCCAGGAATGGAGCGGAGGCGGGCCCGATTATCTCCATGTCCATCACGCCGACGACGAAGCCTGGCATGTGCTCGAAGGAACACTGACGTTCCGGTTTCCCGGTCGCGAAGTCGAAGCTCCCGCGAGCACAACGGTCTTTGTGCCGGCAGGAGTTGCCCATACCTACTACGAAGCGCACGGCCCTACCCGGTACCTGATTATTCTGACGCCGAGGCTGCACGCTCTGATTCAAGAGCTCCACGCCACCCCCTATGCCCAGCACAGGGCGGTCCTGCGGAAGTACGACTCTGACCTGGTAGAAGAACAGAAATAGCGTCTTAGATCTATGATCACTATTCCGGAAGATTTTGCCATAGCCACGATAAATAGGGAAGGCGATGCCGGTCGCCAGTGGATCGATCACTTGCCGAACCTGGTCGAGGGCCTTTGTCAGCAGTGGGGCCTGGTGATAGATGGCAGGCCGATGCACGGTTACCTCGGGTTGGTCGTCCCGGTAAGGCAAGGAAGCGAGCGCTGCGCGCTGAAAGTAGCGTGGAGGGACGAGTCCACTGCGCATGAGGCGATAGCCCTCGCCACCTGGAACGGAAAGGGAGCGGTCCGGCTGTTAGCGGCGGAGCCGACGCGCGGCGCGATGCTTCTGGAACGATTGAACAGTCGGCGGACATTGAACGATGTCGGCGTGGAGGAGGCTATCGCCGTCGCAGGCCACCTGCTCCGCCGCCTTGCGGTGCCGGCCCCGGAAGGACTGGCCCGGCTAAAGGAAGTTGGGGGGCGGCTGTCGGAGACTCTGCCGGAGCGATGGGAGCGGTACGGCCGCCCAATGCCACGGAGGCAACTCGAGGTGGCCTGCGACCTGGCGGTCCAACTCGGGGCCTCCGCCGGCGGCCTGCTGGTCAACTACGACCTGCACTACGCCGACGTGCTCGCTGGTGAGCGGGAGCCGTGGCTGGCAGTGGATCCTAAGGTCGTCGTCGGGGATCCGGAATATGGTGTCGCGCAGTTGCTGTGGCGCCGATTGGAGGACATGCAAGCCCAGGGCGGCCTGGATCGCCACTTCCAGGCGCTGATAGAGGCCGCCGAGCTCGATTCCGATCTCGCGCGCTCCTGGACCCTGATCCGCTGCGTGGACTACTGGCTCTGGGGGCTGAGCGTCGGGCTGACCGAAGACCCGGCCCGATGCAAAGTCATCCTCGACTGGCTTGCTTGAAAGAGAACCCAGACTTAGAGTGCCTAACACAACCCGTTCTCCCTCTGCCTTGCAGGGAGAGGGCCGGGGTGAGGGGAGCGCCTCACAGCCACGTTGTGTTAGGGGCTCTTATATCAAGTCCGGTCGACTACTTGGCGTACTCTGAGCGTCCTGTCGTTTGCAATACGACAAGTGTTCCAGCGGAGTTGATATTAGTACGTGATAAAGGCTGGCTCGTCGCTCCGTCCGTTTCCACAGAAGTCGTCCATGCGCGGGGCGTACCACTGAGCATAAAAACGCCTCTCCCCTCTCCTTGCGAAGGAGAGGGGACGGGGGTGAGGTCTATTTTCTAGCCAGTGGAGACGGGCCGCCCGCATTCCTCACAAAGCCCGCCAACTCGTCCGGTACTCCTGCCACACGCGGTATCCCAGTCGTCCATACCAGTCTGCCAGCCAGGTGTAGCCGACGAAACTGGTCGCCAGTCCCCGTGCGTGCAGCAGCTCAGTGACGCGCGCCGCCAGTGCCAGCCCGATCCCCTGTCCCTGCGCGTCTTCGGCCACGCCCAGCGGCCCGACACCGCCCACGCTCTCGCCCAACATCTGCTGCCAGATGCAGAAACCAAACCGCTGCCATTCTCGGCGCGAGTCCAGGACCGAGGAGACGCCCAACACCCGCCCGCTCGTCCGTTCTCGCGCCAGCACAAGATCGGAAATCGCCCCGTGATCGACCACTTTCTGGTAGTGGGGCACCCAGCGGGGGAAATGCTGGGCCTCGAACTCCAGGACCGCCGAAACGTCCTCCGGCCCTGCCACGGATAGCGTCACGTCCGGTCGTCGGATGCGCTCGTAGATGCTTGCTGGCGTGGCATAGCCGGTGAGGTCCATGACGAGATCGAACGCAGGCCCGGTGTCGGGCCAGCCACAGGCGCGGAAGAAGGCCAGCGCGCCGGGCAGGTTGGTCGGCACGCCCGCCCAGAAGTAGGAGAGACCACCCGCGCCCAGCTGCGCCTCGGTGACGCCTCGCCGACAGAGCGCGTCTAAGGCGTGATCGTGAAGCGCGCGCCCGACGCCCTGGCGCTGGCGGTCGGGCGTGACCAGAAGGCACATCAGCCCTGCGCGCTCTTCGCCGCCAAGTCCCATGGGCGTCTGAGTCGCAACAAAGCCGATCACCTCCTCACCCTCGCACGCCACGAAGTGATCCGCCACTTCATGTTGTGGGTGGCCGTTGACCTTATGGCGGAACGTCTTCAGAGGCAGCGGCCACTGGTTGCCGAGTGCCCGTTGCCACAGGCCGTACACTAGCGGCTCATCCCGTTGCCGGTGGTAGGGACGAATGTCCATCAGAGCAACTCCTTCTCCGCGCCGCCGATGTGGCCGGATTGACCCTCCCGCCACTCCGGTGATGTCCACTCGCCAGAGACAGCCCTCCGCCGCTGGCGGGCAGTAGCATCCAGCGCAAACTCTAGTTCACGAGAAGGGAGGGGCTGACCGGACGCGGCTGCCACGCGCAGACGCTCTCCCGCCTCGCGACCAATCCCCTCTGGAAGCCGCCAGCCGCTATGAACCTCAATGGCGCGCGCTCCCAATTCGCTCCAGCCCTGTTGAGTGTTTGGCGCGGAGGCTATTTCCTCCTCGTCCGGCTCCCATTCTCCATCGGGCTTGACCAAGCGCGCAAGGAGGGTGAGGCGGTCACCCGTCTGTTCGGTTCGGAATAAATGACCGGGCGGAGCGGCCCGATAGTGGGTATAGAGCGGGTCACCGGGAGGAAGCGTTACCACATCGCCAAGCCAGCGTTCTTCAAACTGGTCCGCAGTGGCATCCAAAATCGTGCCGTCGGGAAGTTGGTTCCAGCAGTGAATCCAGCAGATTTCTCCATCAAGTAGCCGTAGGTGGCCCCAGCGATACGCCCAGCCCAGCTCGGCTTCAATGGCTTCCGAGACCTTCCCACAGCGTCCGTCAGGCCGTCCGCTTGCCAACCGTACTCGGCGTCGGATCGCGCGCACCTGCTCGATAGTTTCCCTATGGATTTGCTTAATTTTGAGAGACAACACTTATCCTCCAACAAGACTTTCGGTTGGTTCCCCAGGAGATGGGTAGACACTCCCAGCCGTGTGGATCAATCTCACGCAGCCTGCTGCTGAGGAGATACGTCCACACCGTTGGGAGGGATTACCCAGGAGATGGAACAGGTTTCAGTATTATACAGCTTGCACAGCACTGGCTGGCGCCTACGGTAGCCCGCTCTAAACCATGGCTTGACATGGCGCCTTTGAGAGGCAGCCACGCTTTAGCGGGGACTATCGGCGTCTATAGATCGGAATGGAAAATAAAAAAATCTTCTGGAATTAAAGAAAAGTTCAATGTATGCCTGGATAGTATTGCCAGACTGTTGCGTGATCGGCTACAATAAGCGCAGATTTTAGCATATTTAATTAACGCATAAACCATCATGCAAATCCACCTCGGCTAAGGAGGCAGACAGGCGCGCCGCGTTCGTTTGCGCAAGATGTTGATCGGCGCACACACTCCAAGGAGTAGGAGAGGAACCAATGCCAAAAACCAACGGAATTACGCGCCGGGAGATACTAACTTCCATCAAACACCACGGCGCCATGACCGCCGAAGAGCTCGCACAAGAGCTGGGAATTTCTCAGGTCGCGGTTCGCCAGCATCTCTCGGCGCTGGAAGCTGAGGCCGTGATCGCGGTCAGCATTGAGCGGCGCGGATTAGGCCGCCCTTCCCACCGCTACGCCCTGACCACGCACGGCGATGAGTTGTTCCCCCGCCACTATGAGGCCTTAGCTAACTCGATTCTAAATGAGTTGGGCGACTGGCAGGGCGAAGAGGCGGTGCAGCAGCTTTTTGCACGACAGAGCGAACGTCTTCGCCTGGCGCTCACCCCCCGGCTGCAAGGCAAGTCCCTTGCCGCCAAAGTGAACGCATTGGCAAATTTTCAGGACGAGAGCGGCTTCATGAGTAAAGTAGTACAGGAGGATGGGGCCACGTTTCGCATCGTCCAGTACAACTGTCCGTTCCGCGCGGTGGCGAAGAACTACCCCGGTGCCTGCTGCGCGGGCAAGGATGCCCTTTTCCGTGAGCTGCTGGGCGACGTGGAAGTGGAGCAGGAGAAGAATATTCTTGCTGGCGACGCCTGCTGCACCTTCCGTATCAGCCAGACGGAAACCAAGTGAGCCTCCCTCTATTCGGGTAGAGTGACGGTGATCGTTGTTCCGGCGTCAAGCGCGCTGGTGATAGCCAGCTCACCGCCGAGGGCTTCCGCACGTTCCCGCATGGCCAGCAGTCCGACGCCGATATGCTGCGCGCCGACATCAAAGCCTTTGCCGTCGTCGCGGATAACGCAGGTAAGGGAACCTCTGGGCGCTCGGGCCAGCGTGATTTCGATGACGCTTGGCAGGGCATGTTTGGCGGCATTAGTGAGGGCTTCCTGCACAATGCGCATCAGGCCGAACGCCGCTTCCGGACGCAGCCGCCAGTCCTCGCCCTCTACCTTCAGGTCTACGGCCAGTCCGGTGCGTTCGGCAAACCGCCCGATATGCCGCCGCAGCGTATCCACCAGGCCGTCTTCTCGGGCGGCGTCCATCTCCCAGGGCCGCAGATGGAACGCCAGATCACGTCCCTCATTCCAGGCCGCGCGCAGCGCCGGTATCTCCTCTTTCAGGATGGTCTGCGCCTCTTCCGGGGCTTTGGGGATCAGGCGGGCGCAGAGCTCTAGCCGCAGAATGCTGCTCACCAGCGCATGGCCCAGGCCGTCGTGTATCTCGCGAGCGATGCGCGCCCGTTCCTCTCCGGTGGCCATCTGTTCCCGCAGCAGCAGCAGTTCCTGGTTGCGCGCCGCCGCGTTGGCGCTGATGCGCCGTCCCAGCGCGCCGACCACCACCAGGAAGAACAGTCGCGACGCCATGATACGCACGAACACCAGCGTGGGGATTGCGGGCGGGGGACTCACCAACTGGTAGGGCAGGGCGGCCAGCAGATAGGCAGCGATGATCGTCACGTCTATGCGGTGCTTGGCCTGGGGGGTGGCGAACAGGGACTCGAAGGTCATCACGACGAAATAGAGCAACCATAGATCGCTTTCGATGCCGCCCGTGACGCCAATGGACGCCGAGATCAGCGCGATGTCCAGATAGGTGAAGAACCAGGCCCAGCTATCCGTCAAGTTTCCGCCGCGCCGGTAAGCCAGGTAGGTGCGCCCGCCGCCATCGGCCAGCGCCAGCCCAAACAGAACCCAGGCCGCCCAGACCGGCACGCGCAGCAGATGCTGCTGCTGTGCGATAGGCAGGTAGATCAGCACAAAAGCCAGGGACATCCAGAGATATTTGTTTATCTGCCAGAGCTGCCGCGTCCTGGCATCCATGCTTGGCTTGAGCATGGCATAAGCTTCCAGACGACGGTGGAGCTGTTGACTCATGTTGGTATCCATGCCGACCTGACCCCATCTCCCTTTCCTACTTCATGACCACGTCCACTCCCGGATCTCGTCCGGGTCGGTGCCGTTGGCTTCGATGTAGGCGCGATGGTCGGCCAGTTTTTGCTGATACCGCGTCGCAATGTCCTCGGCCTGCGCGGCTATGGCGGGATTCAAGGGCGCAGCGGCACGCACGGCCTGTATGACGACGTGGTAGCGGTCGGCCCCATTGCGTACCAGCAGATCAAAGGGCGTGGTGGTCGTGCCCTCCTCGATGTAGCCGTTGATCTGGAAGCGGGCGGCGGAGGGGCGGTCAAATAACAGTTGCTTGACGGCGCTGGGATAGCCGTGAAAATTGAAGATCACAGGCCGGTCGGGAGTGAACAGGGCATCAAAGGCGGCAGGCGTCAGCCCGTGCGGGTGGAAGGTATGCTCTTCGAGAATGAGCAGGTCGGTCACGTTGACGACCCGCACGCGCAGCTCCGGCGCTTCCCGGCGCAGCAGCCAGGCCGCCGCCAGAACCTCCGCCGTCGGATAGACGCCTGCCGACGCCAGCACTACATCCGGCTGCTCGCCCTCGTCCGTGCTGGCCCAGCCCCAGATCGAGGCGCCGGCGCGGCAGTGGGCGATAGCCGCCTCCATCGTGAGCCACTGCGGCATGGGCTGCTTGGAGGCGATGACCAGGTTGATCTTGTCCAGGCTGGTCAGGCAGTGGTCTACCGTTGAGAGCAGGCAGTTGGCGTCCGGAGGCAGGTAGACGCGGGCGTGCCGGGCCTTCTTGTTGAGCAGCGTATTAATGAACCCCGGCCCCTGATGCGAGAAGCCGTTGTGATCCTGACGCCAGCCTTCGGAGGTCAGCAGGTAGGTAAACGAGGTGACCGGCGCCCGCCAGGGAATCTCGTCGGCCTGCTTGAGGAACTTGGCGTACTGGTTGAGCATACTGTCCACGATGGAGATAAAGGCCTCATAGCAGGGAAACAGGCCATGCCGCCCGGTCAGCAGATAGCCTTGCAGCCAGCCCTGGCAGTTATGCTCGCTCAGCATCTCGATGACCCGTCCGCTCTTGCCCATGAAGTCATCGCGGGGGTCGGTGGGCCACGCAAACTGGCGGCTGGTCGCCTCAAAGACGGCGTTCAAGCGATTGGAGGTCATCTCGTCCGGGCAGAAGATGCGGAAGTTGGCGGTTTCCTCGTTGAGGCGGATGACATCGCGCAGGTACTTGCCCAGCTCGGTCATATCGGATCGCCGCAGCGAACCCGGCGTGGCGACAGGAACGGCGTACTGCCGGAAGTCCGGCAGGTTCAGATCCTTGCGAATGCGTCCGCCGTAGGCATGCGGATTCATGCCCATGCGCCGGTCGCCGGTGGGGCAGGTAGCCAGGATCTCCGGCCTCGGACGTCCTTCCTTGTCGAAAAGCTCCTGCGGGCGATAGGAGCGCAGCCATTGCTCCAGTTGGGCCAGATGCGCCGGGTTGGTCCTGACGTCCGTAATCGGCACCTGGTGCGACCGGAACGAGCCTTCGACAGGCTCGCCGTTGACCTCTTTCGGCCCCGTCCAGCCTTTGGGGGAGCGCAGGATGAGCATGGGCCAGCGCGGACGATCTTCGGGAAAGCCCTGGCGCGCTGCCGCCTGGATGCGCCGGATAGCCGCATACGCCTCCGAGAGCGCCCCGGCCATCTGGCGGTGCGCAGACGCACGCGGCTCCGGCGTATCGGCCTGGGCCTCTACGATAGATACGGAATAGTTGTAGCCTTCAAACAGATCGATAAGCTCGGCATCGGTCATGGCGCCGAAGACCGTCTCGCTGGAGATCTTATAGCCGTTTAGATGCAGGATGGGCAGCACCGCGCCATCGTGGGCCGGGTTCAGAAACTTGGTGCTATGCCAGGCCGTTGCGGTCGGGCCGGTTTCCGCCTCGCCGTCGCCGACAATGCAGGCCACGATCAGGTCGGGATTGTCGAAAGCCGCTCCGAAGGCCGTCGCCAGGGCGTAGCCCAGTTCGCCGCCCTCGTGGATGCTGCCGGGCATGCCGGGATAGAGATGGCTGGGGAAGCCGCCCGGCCAGGAGAAGCTGCGTATCAGGCGATAGGCGCCCTTGCGGTCGAGAGTCAGGTCGGGATAAAATTCCTGGAGGGAGCCTTCCAGGTAGAGGTTGGCGATGTTGGCGGGCGCGCCGTGCCCGGGGCCGGTGATCAGGAGAATGCCGGCATCCTGCTGTCGTATCAATCGATTCAGGTGCGCATAGATGAAATTGATGCCCGGCACCGTTCCCCAGTGGCCGAGCAGGCGCTCCTTGATATGCTCGGGCCGAAGCGGCGCTTCCAGCAGGCAGTTATCCTGAAGGTAGATCTGGGCTGCGCCCAGGTAGTTGGCCGCGCGCCAATAAGCATCCAGGGTAGCGAGATCCTCCTCCGCTCCCCGGGACGCCTCCGAACTAGATTGTCTTTGTGCCACTGTTACTCCCCTTTCAACTCCCGCCACTGCGAAGCACATCGGCTTTAAGTGAGTAAATTCCGGTTTTACCATTCCTCGGGAGAGAGCACAATCCCTGCTCTTGAGCCAGGGATCCTGAACGTTCTTGTCCTAGGCAGACGCCGGGCCATGAATGACCCGGCTCAGCGGCCAAGCGACTGCAAGGGACGGCGCTACGACTGCTAGGGTCGGCCCTCAACGGACTGCAAGGGTCGGCGCTGCAATAGTTCGCGCCTCCGCCTTGCGACAGCCCTCCGCCTAGCGACACTCGCGCCTCTGCCTTGTGACTGGCGGACGCCAAAAACGCAATAGCGCCGAGAACGGAAGGACCCTGAGGCAGGAAAGGGTTCGCCTCATAATGAACAGTGTCGCTGATATATAAGAACGGGAGTTGTAGTTTGAACCTGCCGAGCGGAATCGTTACTTTTCTCTTTACGGACATCGAGGGCAGCACCAAGCTCTGGGAGGAACACCCGGAGGCTATGCGCGCGGCTCTGGCACGCCATGACGCCCTGCTCCGACAGGCCATCGAGAGCAACAGCGGGGTGGTGTTCAAAACCGTCGGTGATGCCTTCTGCGCTGCCTTCGCCAGCGCACCCGATGCTCTCCACGCCGCTCTCGCTGCGCAGCGCGCTCTCCACGCCGAGCCCTGGCCGGACAGACTTTCGCTGCGCGTAAGGATGGCTCTGCATACCGGCATGACAGAAGAACGCGATGGTGATTACTTCGGTCAGCCTCTGAACATCGCAACGACACTCAATAATCTTGCGGTGCTGACCTATGAGCAAGGCGATTTTACGACAGCACGCGCCTTGCACGAGGAGAGTCTGGCGCTGCGACGGGAATTGGGAGACAAACAGAGCATCGGGTAATCCCTCCCAACGGTGTTGACGTATCTCCTCAGCAGCAGGCTGCGTGAGATTGATCCACACGGCTGGGAGTGTCTACCGAGCATCGCGGCGTCCCTTAACAACCTGGGATTGGTAGCTCAAATGCAGGATGATTACAGGGCGGCTCGTACCCTTCAAGAGGAGAGTCTGGCGCTCTTTCGGGAGGTGGGGGACAAAGGAGGTCTGGCCTACTCGCTCTTCAACCTGGGGCAGGTCGCCTATGCTCAAGACGAGTATGCCACAGCGCATGACCTGCATAGGGAGAGCCTGGCACTCTTTCGGGAATTAGGGCAACAACAGGGCATTGCGGGTTCGCTGGAGGCATTTGCGGCTCTGGCTTCCGTGCAGGAGCAGACAGAGCGCGCGGCACGGTTGTGGGGCACTGCGGAGGCGCTGCGGGAGGAGATTGGCGCTCCCCTCCAGCCCCGTGAGCGTAAGAAGCACGACCGCGAGATAGCTCAGGCCCGTGCTGACTTGAGCGAGGATGGCTTTAACGCTGCCTGGTCGGAGGGACGGGCCATGACTCTGGAGCAGGCCATTGCCTACGCACTGGAAGAGGCAGCGTAACCGCTTTTTCAACGGGTGGAGAGCGAAGCGCTCACCACGTTTGAGGAGAGAAAGGAATTCTATCATGAGCGAACGATCTTACGTCGAACAGATCAAAGTGGCCGGCGAAGAACTCGTGGAACAGGTCGAGCGCCTCATTCACGAGGGTAACGTCCGCCGTATCGTTATCAAGCAGGACGATCATACCATCGCTGAGTTTCCGTTGACTATCGGCATCATCGGCGTTGCCCTGGCTCCCATACTCGCTGCCGTCGGCGCGCTGGCTGCGGTGCTGACCCACTGCACGATTGAGGTCGAGCGGATAGAGTCTACCGATGCACAGAGGACGGAGAGCGAGCGTGCCGCACGCGAGGCAGCCGAGAAGGAGCTTATGGTAAGACCTTCCGACGAGACGATGCCCCCGCGTTAAAGCGGGCATCGGGCCGATTGCGCACCATCCTGGAAGCGCCTTGTAGGCTCGCGCCGTCTCCTGGGGCTGCTCTCGACTTCAGAACCCGTGCGTATATGATTGCAGAGGCGTCCAGCATTTGTTTAGGCAAGGTGTGGCGGTGAGACAGGTCGGGAAGGGAGTGTATCAGATTTCGCTGGCATGGAGCAACGCCTATCTGCTTACCGAAGGCGGCGAGGCGGCCCTGATTGATACGGGGTTAGCAAAGGATCGGGGACGGCTGCTGGAGGCAGTCCGGCAGGTCGGCGTTGCGCCGGAGCAAATACGGGCGGCCTATCTGACGCACGCCCACTGCGACCATGCGGGCAACGCCGCCTACTTTGCCGGTCGCGCCAGGAAGGGCAGCCCCACCTGCCGGGCGGCGATCTACACGCATCAGGCCGAAGCGCCCTATCTGGGGCGACCCCTGCGTACCTATGCTCCTCCCGGCTGGCAACGGTTGGTACGCCTGCATACCAGCCTGGCTTTTCTAGCGGGCGAATTGCTCTATCCGGTCGAACGCTGCGGCGCGGACGTCCTGCTGACGGAGGGACAGATCGTGGAGGCTCCCGGCGGGCCGCTGCGGGTTCTCGCCAGCCCCGGCCACACGCCCGGCCACGTCGCCTACTTCCGTGAGCGCGATGGGCTGCTGTTCAGCGGCGATGCCGTGCTCAATATTATCCCGGTTAAGCGCGTGACCGGCCTCAGCCTGCCCATGCCTCTCTTCACGGAGAACTGGGAGCAGGCCAAACAGAGCGCGCGCCGCCTGGCCGAGCTGCGCCCGGCAGCGCTGTTGGCTGGGCATGGCTGGCCGCTCACCGAAGAGACCGCCGTACGTCTGGCAGAGTGGGCGCGCCGCCTGCGCTGACGCACCTAACCCCCTGTTTCTTATCGCCCTCACCCCCTGCCCCCCTCTCCCGGCGCTGCGGGAGAGGGGGAAGTAGATGCCCGGCTTCTGCTCTCCCTTCTCCCTCCAAGGGAGAAGGGCCGGGGATGAGGGGAGAGAAGGCAGAACGGAAGAGCCTGGGAATGAGAACCTCTCCCTTCTCCCGCAGCGTCGGGAGAGGGGCCGGGGGTGAGGGCTGGAGGCGAACCAGCCGTTGGGCGAATTTTGCTAGACCCATAACGGACAGGGCCGCATTGCAGGTATAAAAATCACAAGAAATTCAACGGAGAGGAAATTAATACCCGCATGGCTGAGATTGCCCCATTTCGGGGAATACACTATAACCCGGCGCGCGTGCCGATAGCCGACGTCATCGCGCCGCCCTACGATGTGCTCTCGCCCGCCGAGCAGGACGCCCTCTATGCCCGGCACCCTGAGAATATCGTGCGCCTGATCCTCAACAAAGAGGCGTCTGGAGACGATGCCGCGCATAATCGCTACACCCGCGCCGCCCAATTTTTACGCGAGGCGCTGGCAAAGGGCGTGCTGGTGCAGGATACGGCGCCCGCCCTCTACGAATATATTCAGCAGTTCGAGCATCCGCTGGAGCCGCAGCGCCTCCTGGAGCGCCGCGCCCTGTTCGTCGCGCTCAAGTTGGTGCCTTATGAGCAGGGCATCGTCCTGCCGCACGAGGAGACGCACCCGAAGGCAAAGGCCGACCGCCTGGAGCTGATGCGCGCCACCCGCGTCAACCCGGAGCCTATTTACGGCCTCTATGAAGATCCCGCCGGGACCGTCGCCAGTAGCCTCCAGGCGCAGCGCTGGCAGCAGGAGCCCCTGCTCAAAGCCGTCCTGCCGGGCCGGCACGCCCCGGACAGCGAGCAGCATACCCTCTATCGTTATACGGATTCCTGCCTGCTTGCCGACCTGGAAGAGTTCTTCGCCCCGCGCCGTATCTGGATCGCCGACGGCCACCACCGCTACGAAACCGCGCTGAACTATCAGCGCGAACGCCGTGCCGCTGAGGGGAATCCGGAGATACCGCAGCCCTATGATTACCTGCTGATCGGCCTGAGCGCCTTTGAGTACCCCGGCCTGGTGGTCCTGCCGACGCATCGCCTGGTCAAGAATATCCCGGCCAGCCGCCTGGAGCAACTGGCTCTACAGCTTGATCGCTTCTTTCATGTGCAGGCCATGCCCGTCAGCGCCGCCCGCGCCTGGCTCCAGACGCAGGTTCCGGGCGAGAAGCGATTCGTTTTGATCACGGCGCGAGGTGCCTACGCGCTGACGCTGCGCGATCTGAACCTGGTGGATGCGGCTCTGGACAGCCAGCATAGCCCCGCCTGGCGCCACCTGGACGTGACGATCCTGCAGGCGCTGGTGCTAGAGCGAACGCTGGGAATCTCCTGGGCGGAGCTGGCCCACACGCCCGACATCGCCTATACGCGCGACGAGCAGGAGGCCGTCTATAAAGTCCAATCGGGCGTATATCAGTTGGCCTGCCTGCTCCAGACGCCGACCGTGACGGAGGTGCGCGATGTGGCCGCCGCCGGGGATAAGATGCCGCAAAAATCTACCTTCTTCTATCCCAAGCTCTGGAGCGGGCTGATCCTGCGTTCTCTCTAGAGCTAATCGCTTCGCAGCAGCCTTCCGGGCCTATCGGCCAGAAATGAGAACGGCAATGCCCCACGCACTGCCTTTCACCCAGATGTGTTATCTGTTCGGGATGGGAGCGCTCCTCCTGGGGCTGGCGCTCGACCTGTTTTCCCTGCTGCTCTGGCTGATCCGCAAACCCATCCAGCGGCGGGCCGGATACGTTCCCTCCGGCCTGCCCTTCGTGGCGCTGCCGTTCTACCTGGGGTTCTCCCTGTTCTGGTGCTTGCGCGGACTGTGTCTGCCGGGCATACTCATTTTTACCGTGCTGATAGGCTTCCACGCCGCCGTACAGGGCTTGCTGCTGCTGGAGCGTGCCAAGTTTTCCAACCGCCAGGGCGATTAACACTGTATCCCGCCGGGAAAGGCGGGAGTTTGAGGAGTGAATCCATGCATTTAGGGGCCGCGTGGTATCCCGAACACTGGCCTGAGGAGCGCTGGGCGGAAGACGTGCGCCTGATGCGCGAGGCGGGCTTTACGGTTTGCCGTATCGCCGAGTTTGCCTGGAGCACAATGGAGCCGAGCGAAAGCCACTATGAATTCGGCTGGCTGGAACGGGCCATTGCCCTGCTCAAGGATAACGGCCTGGCGGTCGTCCTGGGCACGCCGACGGCGGCGCCGCCCGCCTGGCTGACCCACCATCACCCGGATACGCTCGCCGTCGAAGCCAGCGGACGCCCGGCCCAGCACGGCAATCGCTGCCACTATTCCCCCACCAGCACCACCTACCATCGGTACGTCCGCCGCATCGTCGAGCAGATGGCGAAGCGCTTTGGGCAGGATGAGGGCATCATTGGCTGGCAGATTGATAATGAATATAACCGCGTGGACTACTCCGAGAACTCGCGCCGCCAATTCCACGCGTACCTCAAAGAGCAGTACGGTACGCTGGAAGCCCTCAACGCCCACTGGACCACCGCCTACTGGAGCCAGACCTACACGGACTGGAACGAGATCCCGTTGCCCATCGGCCCGCACAACCCCGGCCTGATGCTGGCCTTCCGCCGCTTCATCACCAAAGTTTGGCGCGACTTCCAAAAGCTTCAGATAGATGCGCTGCGCCAGTATATCCGTCCGGAGCAGTGGATCACGCACAATTTTATGGGCTGGTTCGACGCCTTCGACCACTACGAGCTGGCCAGGGACTTAGATTTTATCTCCTGGGACTGGTATATCGGCGCCGGTCACCACGACTATACCCGCACCGGCGCCACCCACGACCTGATGCGCGGCCTCAAGCGCAAGAACTTCTGGCTGATGGAGACCCAGCCCGGCAGCGTCAACTGGGCGAGCATCAACAACGTGCTCTATCAAGGCGAGGCGCGCTGCATGGCCTGGCACGCCATCGGGCACGGCGCAGACGCCATCCTCTACTGGCAGTGGCGCCCGGCGCGCGGCGGGCAGGAGCAGCTGCACGGCTCCCTGCTTGGCGCGGACGGTAACCCGCGTCCCTTTTATAGCGAGGCGCAGCAGTTGGGTCGAGACTTCCAGGCGCTTGGCGAAGCCCTCACCGGCACCGAGCCTCGCAACGAGGTTGCCATCCTCCACTCTTATGACGCCCGCTGGTCCATCAACTGGCAGCGCCACCACCAGGGCTTCGACCCGATCACCCACCTCCTGCACTACTATCGCCCGCTGGCCGCGCAGAACATCGGCGTGGATATTATCTCCTCAGAGGCGCCGCTGGAGGGGTACAAGCTCGTCATCGCGCCCGCGCTGGTCGTGCTCTCGGAGACGGCGGCGGAGAACTTACGGGCCTTCGTGGAGGGTGGGGGCACGCTGCTGCTGACGGTGCGCGTCGGCCAGAAGGACGTACACAACGCCCTGTTCCCCACGCTCCAGCCCGGCCCCCTGCGCCATCTGGCGGGCGTGGAGACGGCGGAGTACTACGCCCTGGACGAGCCGGTTCCGGTGGAGGCGTCCTGGCAGGGCCACCAGGCGGGCCAGAGCACGCTCTGGGCTGAGCTACTGCGCCCACTCGACCCGAACACCCAGATCCTGGCCCGCTTTGGTCCCTCAAATGGCTGGCTGGAAGGCGAATGCGCGGCGGCGCTGCATCGGGTCGGGGAACGCGGCGGACAGGTCATCACGGTCGGCGCCGTGCTCGATGACCCACTGCAAACCAGCCTGATGACCTGGCTGACCCAGCAGGCGCGGATTACGCCCGTCCTCTCCGGTGCGCCCGCCGGGGTGGAGGTCGCCCGCCGCGTCGGCGAGGATGGCCGCGTCGGCGAGGATGGCCGCGCCGTCCTGCTCGTCATCAACCACACCCGCCAGCAGGCCGCGCTGGCTCTGCCTGCGCCTCCGCTGTCCGCCTCCGTGCAGGATCTGCTGACCGGCGAGACGTTCCAGAGCTCCCTGCCGCTGCCGCCCTATGGCGTGCGCGTCATCGCCCTGTAATCCTGCGGCCCTCCATAGACCTAACCCCCCGGCCCCCACTGCTAGGGTCGGGACTGGGCACGCTCGACTGCCAGGGACGCCGCTCAACGGTTCGCGGCTCTGCCTGGCGACACCTGGCGATCCTGCCCGCTCGTACCTCGCTAGGGAAGGGGGGACCCGGCTTCTGTTCTCTCGGCAGGCTAAACCCTGCCGCTGTGGGGCCTATGGCCCGCTGCCCACCTACGTGGGCAGAGGTCATGCTGGCTTCTGCTCTCCCTTCTGCCTTGCAGGGAGAAGGGCCGGGGAGGAGGGGAGATAAGAGAGTACGGAAGAACCTGGCAGTGAGAGAGTCTCCCCTCCCCTGTTGTTGGGGATCGCAAGGCGGAGGGCTGTCGCAAGGCAGAGGCCCCAACCATGGCAGGGCCGACCCTTGCAGTCCATTGCAGGCCCGACCCTAGCAGTGGGGACAGGGGGTGAGGGCGCGCAGGAGTTGGGCGGCGTGGCGGTGAATCGAAAGCACACCGGCAATAGAGGAGGCGCAGCATATGGAACGCAGGGTGAAGATGGGCCTGGTGGGCGGCGGCTTTGGGTGCGCGTTTCAATTCGGAGTCCATCCTGGCTGCAAGGTCGTGGCGGTAGCCGACCTGCGCCCGGATCGGCGGGAGGCGCTGCGCAACTACTATCGGTGCGATACCGTCTACCACACGCTAGAAGAGCTACTGCGCGATCCCAACATGGAGGCGGTCGGCCTCTTCACGCCCGCGCCCCTGCACGCCCGGCACAGCATCGCCGCGCTCAAGGCAGGCAAGCACGTCCTCAGCGCGGTTCCCGCCGCCTTTACGCTGGAGGAGTGCCAGCAACTGTTGGATACCGTGCGCGCCACTGGCCTGACCTACATGATGGCCGAGACCAGCTACTACCGCAAGGAGACCATCCAGGCGCGAAAGTGGTATCAGGAGGGACGCTTCGGCGAGTTGTTCTATTGCGAGGGCGAGTACTGGCACGAGGCCCTGGATTCCCTGATGTTCCATAACGGCGAGCGGACGTGGCGCTACGGCTACCCGCCCATGCACTACCCGACCCACTCGACCGCCTTTCTGATCGGCGTCACCGGCGAGCGCTTGATCCACGTGCAATGTATCGGCTGGGGCGATGACAATGAGATTTTGAAAACCAACGTCTATAACAACCCCTTCTGGAACGAGGTCGCCTTTTTCCAGACCGACCGGGGCTACGCGACCCGCATGGCCGTCGGCTGGCACCTGGGCCATCCGGAGATAGAGCGCGCCTCCTGGTTCGGCAGCGATTTCTCCTTCTTCATGGCGTCCCCGACCGGCCAGCCCAACGCCGTCAGCCAGAGCGTCCACGTCCAGAACGTGGATGTGCCCGACTTCTACGAGCTCCTGCCGGGGTCGCTGCGGCACGGCAGCGGGCATGGCGGCTCGCATACCCATCTGACGCACGAGTTTATCTGTGCGCTGCTGGAGGAGCGCCGCCCCGCCATTGACATCTACGAGGCCATCGCCTATACCGCGCCCGGCATTGTAGCCCATCAGTCAGCGCTCAAGGGCGGCGAGTCGCTGCCCGTTCCTGATTTCGGGCGTGCGTAGCCATCCCTCAGGAGAAGGCATGATTAGTGAGTTGGAACCTGTATGGAAGCAGTTCACCGAGACCTACGATGCGCTCCGGCAAGCATTGGCGCAGGTGCCGGAGGACCGGCTGCATTGGCAGCCCACCCCAGGAGCTACCTCGGTGGACGGGATTACCCGGCATATTGTCAGCGGGAACCTGGCCTACTCCAGCATGATCGCGGAGGGCCATCGTAATGTGGTCCGACCCCGAGAGCCTGCGCCCAACCGGGAGAGGCTGCTGGAACTGCTGGACACCTCCGAGCAGCGGGTAAAGACCGTGTTCGAGCAGCTATCGGCGCAGGATTTGTGCCTGCCGCGCGCCGACGGGTGGATGCCGCTTGGCGTGGAGGTATCGGGGCCGCTGGATGTGCTGTGGTTCGCTCAGCAGATCGTGCGCCACAGCGCCTACCATCTGGGCCAGATCAACTACATCCTGCTGCTGCTCGACTCCGACGCGACCGCTTAAGCGCACGGCTGATAGGTCCGGATCCGTCGTGGGTATTGTATATTTCGTGGGACGGAGCCGGCATTGCCGGCAAAATCGTCCTCGAATAGTAAGGGAAGTGCGCCTGTGAAGGGAAGACCCGCGCTGCTTTGTCTTTTTGTCGCGCTCGTGATGATGCCGGGAACGCTCCGCGCTGCCACCCTCCCGCCGCAACTGGTTCCCATCCAACTGGAACATCTGGACGCCGACAAAGAGCTGATCGGCGGGCCGTTCCCCGGCGCGCTGATCGTTCCGCACGGCCAGCAGGCCGATACCGACACAAACACGGGCCAGCCGTTCCATGCCGCCTGTTATGTCTATATCGCCGAGCATGTCACGGGCAGCGGCAGCGTTACCGGCTACGCGCGTCGGTTCATCGTGCACGCGCCGGATGCGGAGGCGCTGCCGCTCGCTAAGCGCATCGGCCGCCTGTTGCTCCTTCTCTTCGGCGAGAATCGGGAACGGCTGCGTTTTGACCATCCGCTCAGCGCGGCGACCGTGAACGTCTGGCTGACGCGCCAGGTAGCCCCCGGACGCGCGGCGGACGTAGGCGGCGAGCAGACGCGAAGCGACATCTACCTCTACAGCATCTATGCCGAGCGCAAGCCGATTGAGTGGGCGCGCGAGGTCGCGCACGAGTACGGTCACTTCGCCCTGCCCGGCGTCTCCGGCTACACGGCCCCGGAGGAGTGGGCCAACGGCGTCCTGGGCGAGCGCCTGTTTCTGAAGTGGCTGCAAGACGACCTGCGCGCCGGGCGCCTGCGCCCGGAGGACGTGCCCTTCGTCACCCCGGATCAACTGGACGAATACATCACCCGTCAGGTGACGCCCCCCCTCCGGCGCATCGCCCATGACGGCGTAGACGCGCGCCAGATGGGCCGACACGATGCCGCCGGCATGGACTACTATACCGGCTTCGTGCTCTATCTCGACTCTGTCTACAGCAGCAAGGCCCTGCTGGATGCGCTGGCCTACACGATGCCGAGCAACGGTGGCGTCTTTACGCAGGCCCCGGATTTCCTACGCGGCGCCTGCCAGTCCCTACAGGACGCCACCGAGTTCACCGTGACTCTGCCCCTGCGGACCAAAGACCAGCGCACGGACGCGCTCTTTATCTACCTGCCGCGCGGGGAATATACCGTCACGACGGCAGGCCCGGTGCGCGCCTGGCGGTTTGATTACACGCAGAAAGGTCTCCTTGCCCTCAAAAACGGCGTGCTCGCCACCCATGCCGACTGGCGCAAGCTGACGGTCGTACTCTCCCAATCCACCGACGCCCCCATCCGCCTGACCTTCCACAAACGCGGCGCGGAAGTACAGTAAGACCTAACCCCCGGCCCCCTTCCCTGATATGTTCGCTCCGCTCACAGGGAAGGGGATTCCCCGGCTTCTCTTCCCCCTTCTCCCTTGCAGGGAGAAGGGAAGGGAATGAGGAGAGATAAAGCAGAACGGAAAGATCCTGGGAGTAAGACATTCTCCCCTCTCCTTGAGAAGGAGAGGGGCCGGGGGGGTGAGGTCAACTAGGGTTAGGTCTCATCGGGTATAGTATGAATATGACCTTTTCGCTACCCGCCTTCGTGCGCCCGCCCCGTTTTGAGCTGGACGCGCCCGTCGTCGCGCACGAACAGATTATCGGACACGAATATGAGATCACCTTCCACGCCCCGGCGATAGCGCAGGCGGCGCGTCCCGGCCAGTTCCTGGAGCTGCTCTTCGGCGACAACTACGCGCCTCTGGTGCGCCGCCCCTTCAGCCTCTATCGCGTGGACCGGGAAGCGGGGACGTGCAGCGTTCTCTACCTGGCGCGCGGCTCCTTCACGACCGGGCTGGCGCAGAAGCGTGTGGGGGAAACGGTTTCCGTGCTGGGGCCGCTCGGCAGGCCGTTTACCTGGCCATCGGAGCCGGGCGTCCGCCATATCCTGATCGCCGGGGGCATCGGTGCGCCGCCTATCTATTTTCTCGCGCAGGAGATCAGCCGCGATCTGATCGCACGCGGCGAGTCAACCGAGAACGTCATCGTCATTAACGGCGCGCGCACCCGCGATCTGCTGGTCGGCATGGTCGAGTTCGGCAGTCTCGAAGTCGAGCTGTTCGTCACTACCGACGACGGCACGCACGGCCAGCGCGGCCTGGTCACCGGATTACTAACCTCCCTGCTAGACGCGGAGGCGTCTGCCCCCACACACCTCTGCGCCTGCGGCCCCAACCCCATGCTGCGCGCCATAGCCGCCATCGCCATCGCCCGCAACCTGCCCTGTCAGCTCTCTGTGGAGACCTCCATGCCCTGCGGCATCGGCATCTGCCAGGGCTGCGCCATTAAAGTGCGCGACCCTGCCGATCCGGCAGGCTTCGTCTACGCCCGCGCCTGCTGGGACGGCCCGATCTTCGAGGCCCGCGACCTCCTCTGGGACGAATGATGTCGGCTTGCCATAAATTAGACTCGGAGGGATGATCCGTCATTTGTCCCCAATATGCTATAATGAGCGGGAGAGTATCCCGCGCCGTATCATCCCGCTTCGTCGGTAGTACCTCCAGGGAGATTTATAGCATGGCTACTGCTCAAACCCAGCGTCCCGTCGTCACCGAGGCTGGCCCCCTGCCGCGCATCGGACGCAAAGATATGTGGTGGGTTTCGCCGCTCATCTTCTTGATCGTCTTCAGCGCGTTCGCCGTCTGGGCGACGTTTCGGGCCTTCCAGGGCAATTACTATTACACTCAACCCTATCTGTCTCCGTTTTACTCGCCCACCATTCCTGAGCACTGGCGTATCGGGGGATGGTTTGTCTCGCCCGCGCTGCTCATCCTGCCGTTCCCGTTGAGCTTCCGCCTGAGCTGTTACTACTACCGCAAGGCCATCTATCGCTCGTACCTGGCCGATCCGCTCGCCTGCGCCGTCACCGAGCCCGCTCCGCTGGAGAAATCGCGCTTCAAGCGCTACCTGGGCGAGCGCGCCTTTCCCTTCGTCCTGCAAAACTTCCACCGCTACGCCTTCTACGCCGCCGTCGTCTTCATCGTCTTTCTCTGGAAGGACACCATTGATGCCTTCTTCTTTCCCACCGCCAACGGCGGGGTGGCGTTCGGCATGGGCCTCGGCACGCTGGTCTTTCTGGCCAACATTATTCTGCTGACCCTGTACACCTTCTCCTGCCACTCCTGGCGGCACCTGGTTGGCGGCGGCGTGGACTGCTACTCCTGCTCCCTTGCCAACCGCACTCGCTATGGTCTGTGGCGCAAGGTCAGCTTCCTCAACGAGCGGCACGGCCTCTGGGCGATGATGAGCCTCTGCTCCGTCGGTCTCACCGACGCCTATGTCTATCTCGTTGCTACGCATACCATCTCCGATATTCGCCTCTTCTGAACACCCACGCAGAGTAATTTCGTCGCTCTCCGGGATTAGAAGACTACGAAGTTACCGTAAGGACGTATTGAGCCTGGCTGGTGACGGCATATTGCCGACAGAGCCAGGCTTACCTTTCCTTCCGAGCAACGGAACCGAGGAAGCGGTCAGAGACCATGAGCACTTATGACGAGATTGCCGAGTGGTACGATGGCTGGGTCTCCCAGTCAATGCGCGAAGACGTCTACTTTCCGGCGGTTGAAGCGCTCATGGGCCAGGTTGCCGGACGGCGTATCTGCGATCTCGCCTGCGGTCAGGGCAGGCTGGCCCGGCATCTGGCCGATCAGGGCGCTTTCGTAGTCGGCATTGACCTCTCCCTCAAACTGCTCGCTATCGCCCGCCGCCACGAGGAGGCTCAGCCGCGTGGGATCGCCTACCTCCGGGCCGATGCTCAGAACCTCAACGGCATCGCAGACGCCGCCTTCAATGGGGTCGTCTGCCACATGGCGCTGATGGACATCCCCGAACTCTCCCCCACCCTCCACAGCGTCGCGCGCACTCTGCGGCCCGGCGGATGGTTCGTCTTTTCGATCCTCCACCCCTGCTACCACACGCCGCGTTCGGGCGAGATGGCCTTGCCGGAGGGAACAGTACGTACCGTCGCCAGCTACTTCGCGGAGGGGCATTGGCGGTCGAACACCAGACCGGGGCCGCCTGGCAAGGTAGGCGCCTATCACCGCACGCTGAGCACCTACGTCAACACCCTGCCCCTCGTCGGGCTTGTGCTGGAACGCCTGATCGAGCCGCGCGCTCTAGGTAACATCGCCGAAACGAGGCCGGTGTGGGGAGAGGTGCCTGCTGTCCTGGCGGCACGGTGTCGAAAAGGCACACCGGATCCGAGTTTCTGTGAAGGGTGAAGTCCGTTGGGGTAAGGCAGAGACTATTCGCGGGCAGGCCGGTCGGTCTCGCCGTTGGGATGGCCGCCGTTCCAGTTGTAGGTATTGCCGCCAATGCGTCCATAGAGCGTATCGTGCGGGCCGCTGCGCGGGCCATAGTGCTCCACTTTGACGGTGGTGGTGTGGCCGTCGGCGGCGATGAGGGCCATGCGCCCGTCATGCGAGGAGGGATAGGGGCAGAGGCCGTTCACGCGGTCGGTGGTGTCCCCGTAGACGAGGAGCGCGAGGGCCGACCGTTCTCCAGGGCGCGGTGGATGGAGCGGATCGCGCCACATCGGCCCGGCCTCCACGAAGAGGACCGTCTGTTCCGGCAGCTCCAGATTCTCGAACGGAAAGGGGCCGGGCGCGAAAGTGTCCCACAGGCGCCGGTTCAGCGCGTAGGAGGTATGGACCCGATAGCCGTCCGTCGGATGGTGCGTTTGTGGGCCGACTGGATTGGAAGGGTTATCGAAGAGGGCAGGCAGGCCGACGTAGGGACGGAGGGAGATGTCCCAGGTAAGCCAGGAGCCGTCCGGTCGCCGGAGGACCGGGGGCATCGCGCGTCCATCGTAATCTTGCGCGTAGAGCAGGAAGCCCATGCCGAGGCGACGCAGATTGGAAAGGCTGGTGGCGCGCTGATCCTCGCTGCGCTGCCAGGAGAGTAGCGGCGGCAGGCCGACGCCGAGCAGAAGGACGATAAGCGCGGCCACAATCAGCCGGCGCGCATCCCGACGCGGCGGAAACCTGCCGGGGAGCGGCCCCGAAGGCGGTTCCTGTCCTAATGCTCCCATTGATAGACCTCTAGCCGCCGCGCGCCGATAACCATCGGCACAAACGTCACAAACCCGGTCAGCGCCAGGAAGATCGTCATACTCAGAGAGTAGATCATGCGGGCATGCTGTCCCCCGTCCAGGCGCAGCGCCAGCAGCCACGCGCCCAGGAAGAGAATGGCGGTCGCGGTCAGATATCCCACCGAGCCGAAAAATCCCAGGATGAGCGCCCACGCGCTGACGCGGTGCGCCGGATTATCATAGATAAAGCGGGGCAGCGCCGCCGAAATTCCCACGCCCAGCCCGCAAAGCGCCATCGAGCAGAGCAAGACCAGCCCCAGGATGAAGAGCAGGGATTGGGCGGAAACCCCGAAGATCAGCGCCGAGATCAGCAGCAGCGTGACGCCTATCCCGCAGGAGACCAGCGAGCTCAGGATAAACTTGGCCCAGATCGGCGTGGAGCCGGTGTTCGGCGAGGTCAAGATCAGCCAGAAGCTGCGGCTTTCCATGCCGATGAGCGAGAGCGAGAGGATGCTGGTCTGCATGAACAGGATCACGCCGGTCATGGCCGCCGCGAAGCCGAACATCTCGTCTCGGAGCGGCGAGGAGGTATCCTGCATCAACAGCAGGAACGGCACGAGGAACAGGATCATCGGCATCGCCAGCTGCGAGAGCAGGATGCTGTCGCGCCACAGGTACTTGCAATCTTTGAGGAGAATGGCGGCGACGGGCATGGAAAACAGGCGGTGCCAGCCCGTCGGCTCGGCGTGGACGGCCTCAGCGGGAAGCGCGCGCCCACCCGAATCCTCGTCTGCGACGTTGGCCGCCGACAGCAAGCGCTCGCCCAGCGTCAGGCACCCGACAAAGAGCGCAAAGACCACAAGCCCGCTGCCCAGAAACGCTCCGGCGGCCTGGAGCGTGCCGGTCAGGTCGGCGCGGGCCATCGCCAGCAATGCGGTTGCAAACCAGCTCGACGGCGCATGATGGGCCGTCGCCGAGGAGGTCGTCAGGCTGGTCAGGGAGGCGTCCAGCATACCGGGCCGCAACGGGAGGTGTCCGGCTTCCAGCACAATGGTGATGCAGATAACCGCCGCCATGACCGCGTTAAGGACCGTAATGGCGGAGCGGAGCCGCTGCACGCCAAGTACGGCCAGGGCCAGAAGCAGCGCCAGCGCGGTCAGCAGCGCGGGAACCAACACGAACAGCCCGATGAGCAGGGGCAGCAGCAGCCAGCCCAACAGCGGCAGGCCCAGCACGGTGGCGCCGGCGACAATGGCAGGCAGGCCGATGACCGTAAACTGTAGCGAATTGGTGACGGTGGCGTCCAGGAGCTTGGCGGCGATGACGGCGCGCGGCGGCAGCGGCGCGGAGAAGAGCAGCGTGTAGTCGGTGGAGTGCAGCAGCGTGGAGGCGACGAAGGGCACCGCGCCGGCCAGCAGGAACAGGAAGAGGAAATAGAAGACCTGGTAGAGGGTCTCCGGCAGAACGTTGCGGTCGTGGGCGAACGCGAAAACGAAGAACACGACCAGGTAGGCCAGGACAAACAGGCCGATCCCCAGCAGGCTCAGCCCCGTTACCAGCAGCGGATGCCGGCGCAGCGAGTCGCGCACGACGTTGCGCGCGCTGAGCAGCCGTATTTTCATGAGAAGCCAAAACATTCCCTGCAACTCCCTTCCTACTTGCTTCTATTATACGCAGTTTGTCAAGATGGAAACTCCAGGGCAAAGGGAGGAGAGGCTTTTTCTCTCCTGAAGTGGTTGTTCACCTGCCATAGGGAGATCAAAAATCTCGCCCTGCCAGGAAATGCCCGCTGCTTGATTCGAGGCGGGCTTCTATGTTACAATAGGCGCGTCATCGCCGCCGACAACGGCCCAGGCTACTTATTGTGCGCGTGCTGCTGTTGGTCGAAAAAAAGACAGGAACCGCCGTTGTGAAAGGCGGGTTCCTGATTTATTCGCAAGACTTCAACAAGGAACTCTCGCCATGCCATTGTGCGTTGGTGTTGCTTTTAAGCGCGTTGCCAAATCGTATTGGTTCGACCCCGGCGACCTGGAGCTGCAAGAGGAGGATCGCGTTGTTGTCGAGACGACGCGCGGAATGGAGTTAGGCACGGTCAAGATCGGGCCACGCCAGATCGTTCCTGAGGAGATACAGTCGCCTCTGAAGCGCGTGCTGCGGCGGGCCGGCGCGGCCGATCTGCTGCAAGAGCGGCGCAACCGGGAGAAGGCCAGGCAGGCGCTGACCATCTGTCAGGAGCGGGTTCGGTTTCACGGCCTGCCGATGAAGCTGCTGATGGCCGAATATAGCTTCGACGGCAGCCAGGTGACTATCTATTTCGCCGCCGAAACGCGCGTGGATTTCCGTGAGCTAGTGCGCGATGTGGCGGGGCAACTGCGCTGCAAGGTGCAACTGCATCAGGTCGGAGCGCGCGATCAGTCCAAACTGATCGGCGGCATTGGCCCCTGTGGGCTGACGCTGTGTTGTTCCACTTTTCTGACCGAATTTGCGCCTATCTCGATGAAGATGGCTAAGGACCAGAGCCTCTTTCTCAACCCGGTCAAATTTTCGGGCGTGTGCGGCAAGCTGATGTGCTGCCTGCGCTACGAGCATGAAACCTACGTGGAGGCCAAAAAGCGGCTGCCCCAGATCGGCGAAATCGTAATGTCGCCCAAGGGACAGGGCAAGGTCATTGATCTCAACCTGCTCAAAGAGACCGCGCTGGTGCAACTGCTGGAAAGTACGGCGGAACTGGAATTTCCCGCCAGTGAATTGCGTATCGAAAAAACCAGCAAATGTTCCGATTGCCGGGGATGCAGCGTCGGTCAGTTACAGGCCGATGCGGCAGAGGCCATTCTTCCGGATGACGAGATGCGTCGGCACGCCGCCGAAGTGGCACGCGAGCGGGCCGGGGAATTGGCCTCCGAAGGCGAGGATGAGGAGGACGACGATGCCCATTTATGAGTTTCATTGCAAGGAGTGTCGCCGGAACTTTAAGACCCTGCGCTCCCTCAATAATTTAGATAATGTTACCTGCCCGACCTGCGGCGCCGGCAGAGTGGCACGCCTGCTTTCGGTAACGGCACAGGCCCGTTCCGCCAACGAAAAAAGCTGCGCGCTGCCCAGCGGCGGTGGGTGAGGCTTGAATCCAGCCGCGTGCGGCTGTCGAGATTAGAAGCCAATGTAAGGCCATGAGCACTGAGAGGGATGGCGAGAGGGTCGCCATCTTTTATGCAAACAATCTGGCGGAGGCGGATATTGTGCGGGCGCGTCTGGAGGCGGCGGGCATTGCCGCCATCGTGGAGCCCTCGCGCATCCCCGCCGCCGAAAAAAACGATGCCAGCAGCGTGCGCGTGCTAGTTCCTATCCGGCAGGCCGAGGCAGCGCAGGCGTTGTTGCAGGAGAACACCCTGGAAGAGCCTGTGAACGCGCCGCTGAGCCAATGAAGAGATAGGACTATTCCCCGCACGTGCGATGGGGAACCGCCATGATCTCGCGCGCTGGCTGCGGCATGGGCCTGTTCCCAGCAGGCGCGGAGGTGAACCACGCGGAATAGGAGAAGTGTCCGTGAGCAATCTACCGGAAGGCAGTCAGGATGTTGTCGCCGGTGCGCCGGCAGGTTCCAATCAACTCGTCCTCGTCTATAACGCAGCCAGCGAGGAGGAGGCGGAGGTCGTGCGGGCGACCCTGGAGGCGGCGGGCATTCCGGCCACGATCCAGACGCCTAATTTCCACGCCGGGACGAGCCTGCTGACCGAGACCGTCGGCGGCGATAGCTGGAGCGGCGGCATCTACGTTCCGGCCTCTCTGGTGGAATCGGCGCGCGCCCTCCTGAACACGCCGCCCCCGACGGAAGCGGAGCTGACCGCCGCCGAAGAGGCCGACCCGACCACGCTGGAAGAGGCCGAAAACAGAGTGAAGAAACTTCATAGTCCCTATTAAGCAGTCGAATCCATGAGCAACGCCCAGACGCCCGTCCGCCCGGAAAAAACCTTCTATTACGTTACCACGCCCATCTACTACGTCAACGGCCTGCCTCACGTCGGATCGGCGCTGACGACGGTGGCCTGCGACGCGCTCGCCCGCTATCAGCGCCTGCACGGGCGGCGGACGTGGCTGCTGACCGGCACGGATGAGAACGCGTCCAAAGTGCAGACGGCGGCAGAGAAGATGGGCGTCCCCACGATGCAGTTCGTGGAAGGGCTGGCTGACGCCTTCCGCGAGTGCTGGCACGCGCTCCACGTCTCCTACGACGACTTCATCCGTACCACCGAGCCGCGCCACATCCGCGCGGTGCAGGAGTTTTTCAAGCGCTTACAGTATCGCGGCTACGTCTACGTGGACAACTATGAGGGCTGGTACAGCCTCAGCGACGAGACGTTCCTGCGCGACAGCGAGGTCAAGGACGGCGTCGCCATCGAAAGCGGCAAGCCGGTCGTGCGCGTGCAGGAGAAGAACTACTTCTTCCGGCTCTCGGCCTTCGGCGAGCGCCTGCTGGCCCATATCGAGGCGAACCCGGATTTCCTCCAGCCCGATTTCCGCCGCAACGAGGTCATCCGCTTCATCAACGAGGGGTTACGCGATATGAGCATCGCGCGCCCTTCGCGCGGCTGGGGCATTCCGGTGCCCGGCGACGAAGAGCAGACCATCTACGTCTGGTTCGACGCCCTCATCAACTACCTGGCCGCCGTCGGCTGGCCGGACGACCCCAGGTGGCCGCTCTACTGGCCCGCCGACCTGCACTTCATGGGCAAGGAGATATTCGTCCGCTTCCACGCCACGCTCTGGCCCGCAATGCTCATGGCGCTCGAAATCCCGCTGCCCAAGCACGTCTACGCGCACGGTTGGTGGACGGTGCAGGGCGCCAAAGGCGGCAAGACGGGAGCCAGCCTGCCCCATCCGACGCGCTTCACGAAGCTGATCGCCGACCGCTCCGGCGCGTCATTCGACCTCGCGGCGGACGCCCAGCGCTACCTGCTCTGCCGGGAGATGAATTTCGGCCTGGATACCGAGTTCAGCGTCGAGAACTTCCTGCGCCGCTTCAACACCGATCTCGCCAACGACCTGGGCAACCTGCTCAACCGCACGGTCAACATGATGGTGCGGTACTTCGACGGTGTGGTGCCCCAGACGCGGGATCACGACCACGAGATCGCGGCGTTTGCGCTGCAAGTGCGGGAGGAATATACGCGCGCGATGGCCGAGTACCGGCTCAACGCGGCCCTGGAGGCGGCCTGGAAGCTCGTGGGCCGCATGAACAAGTACATTGACGAGAAGGCTCCCTGGACGCTCGCCAAAGCCGCCAATGCCGGCGACGAGGCCAGCCGAGAGGCGCTTGCCACCGTGCTCTATTCCTGCCTGGAGGCGACGCGCATCGTCACCATCCTGGTCAGTTCGTTTATGCCGGTCGCCGCCGACGCCATTCGCGCCCAACTGGGCCTCGCGCAGCCGGTCGCCGAGGCGCGCTGGGAGGATCTGGACTGGGGAGGGCTGCCCGCCGGAACGAAGGTCGGCCCGCCGCAGCCTCTCTTCCCGCGCATCCAGGAGACGGCGGTGGACGAGGCGACGCTCTACGCGCTGGGCAGCGCCAATCCGACCGGCGAGCCGCTACCCGGGGAAGCGAAGGAGACGACACAGACCGTGAGCGAGACGGTTCCATCCCAAAATCAGGCCCCGGCTCCGGGCACGCCGGTGCCGCCGAGCAGCATCGCCGCTGCCGCTGAGGGGCCGATCACCATCGAGGACTTCATGAAGGTGCAGCTGCGCGTTGCGGAGATACTGGCCGCCGAGCCGGTTCCCAACGCCAACAAGCTGCTGCGCCTGACGGTTCAGGTCGGCGAAGACGACACCCGCACGATCCTGGCGGGCATCGCCGAGTTCTACAAGCCGGAGGAGCTTGTCGGGCGGCAGGTGGTCATCGTCGCCAACTTGCAGCCGCGCAAGATGCGGGGCATCGAGTCGCAGGGGATGCTGCTCGCCGCCGACGTGGATGGCCGCGCCATTCTACTTCAGCCCGATAGGGAGGTTCCCTCCGGCTCCCGCGTGCGGTGAACTAGCCCTGCATAAACTGCTTCGATGCGCTGCACCATGCGCTCGGCCGTGTATTCCTGCGTGACGCGGACGCGGCCTGCTTCTCCCATTTGCTGCCGCTGTGCCGGGTTGGAGAGCAGCGCCAGAAGCGCCTCTGCCAGGGCGGCGGCATCCTGCGGCGGGACGAGCAGGCCCGTCTCTCCTTCGATAACCGTTTCCACCAATCCGCCCACGCGGCTGGCGACGACCGGCCTGCGCGCGGCCATCGCCTCCAGCGCGACGATGCCCTGTCCCTCCTGCCGGGAGGGAATGGCGACGACATCGGCAGCCTGCAAGAGCGGCGCGACCTCCGCCTGCTGCCCGGCAAAGATTACCGTCCCGGTTTGGTCTATCCCTCCACGTACCGCTTGATTCCACAAGGCGGCTTCCTCCGGGCCGCTGCCTGCCAGGATCAGACGCGCTTCGGGCATCCGCAGTTGCATCTGTCGAAACGCCTCCAGGAGAACATCAAAGCCTTTCTCCGGGGATAGCCTGCCGATGGCAAGCACGAGGGGCGCGGTAGGAGGAACGCCAAAAGCGGCGCGGACGGCTTCTGCGTCCGTCTGGACATCGAAGGGGCCAAGCGCGATGCCGTTGGGGATGACGGCGATTTTGGCGCGGGGAATGCCGGCTGCGCAGAGCATTGCCGCGACGGCCTCTGAGACGGCGATGACGGCAGCGGCATCACGGCCTACGAGCGCCAGAAAAAACCGCTGCAACAGACTCGGACGGGAAATAAGGTTGTGGGCGGTAAAGAGGGCAGGAAGCCCGGCCTGGCGCGCAGCCAGCACGCCGATAAGCGCGCCACGCAACCCGTGTGCATGCACTATATCAAAGTTTTGGCGCAAATGCTGCGCTAATTGGCGGATGGCATGGAGGTCGGCCAGGGGGCGGGTGCGTGCGCTGATGGCAAGCGGAATGTGGGGAACATCGGAAGGGCAGTCGGCGGCAGGAAAATCGGCAGGAGCAAACAGGGTAGGGGCAAACCGGCGGCGATCCAGCCCTGCCAGCAGCGTGAAGAGGTGACGGCGCATCCCGCCCGCCGCCGGACGCATGACCTGCGCCACCCGGATCGCCGGGCGTCTGGCTGTCCGTGTTCCTTCCACGCCGCGCCCTTCCTCTCGCTTTGATACCACCTCACCCCCGGCCCCTCTCCCACACTGTGGGAGAGGGGAGAGCAGAAGCCGGGTCACTCCCTTCCCTAGCGAGGGACGAGCGGATAGGGAAGGGGCCGGGGGGTTAGGTAGCCTAACGCGGCACTTCCACTGACTGAAGCACGCTCTCGATGATGCGATCTCCATCATAGCCCTCGATCTCCGACTCAGGGCGCAGAATCAGGCGGTGGCGCAGGACAGGATAGGCCATTGTCTTTACGTCGTCGGGCGTGATGAAGTCGCGGCCCCGGATGGCGGCCAGGGCTTTGGCGGTCAGCATCAGGGTGATGGCGGCGCGCGGGCTGGCTCCCAGCATCAGGTGGCGGTTCTCCCGCGTGGAGCGGGCGATCTGGACGATATAGCGCTGCACTGTCGGCTCCACGCGCACGCGCTCGACCTCGGCGCGGTAGTGGGGCAGGTCGGCTCCCTGCAGCACCGGCAGGATGTCGGCGGTATCCAGGTCTTGCGCGCGGAAGCCGCTCTGAACGCGCGCCAGGATGGCCTGCTCCTGCTCGGGCGAAAGGTAGCCCACGTTGATCTTGAGCATGAAGCGGTCCAGTTGCGCCTCCGGCAGCGGATAGGTGCCCTCGTACTCGATGGGGTTCTGCGTGGCGCAAACCAGGAACGGCTCCGGCAGGGGATAGGAGACGCCATCAATGGTGATGCGGCGCTCCTCCATCGCCTCCAGCAGCGCCGATTGGGTCTTGGGCGGCGTGCGGTTGATCTCATCGGCCAGGATAAGCCCGGCAAAGATCGGACCGCGCTTGAGGTTGAACTGCTGCTCGCGCGGGTCAAAGACGCTGGTACCCAAAATATCGGAGGGCATTAGGTCGGGCGTGAACTGGATGCGCGCGAACGGGACGTTGAAAATGCGCGCCAGCGTCCGTACCGAGAGCGTCTTGGCCGTGCCCGGCACGCCCTCCAGCAGCACATGGCCGCCCGCCAGCACCGCCACGACCAGCATCTCCACCAGTTCGTCCTGCCCGACGACCGCCTTATGCATCTCTGCGATGATGCGCTGCGCCAACTGCTGCGCTGTCTGCGCTGCGCCCACCACCGCCGAGGCTTCCGGGGAGGCTCCATACACGGCGGGGAAGGCGTTCGCGGCTCCGCCCGGCGTGATGATTGGCGCTCCCCCGCTATCCACTTCCGACAAGGTCGCATTTCCTCCTGAACTGTTGCAATTGCTGCGTCAGCGAAAGCATTTCCGCCTCGCCGATGCGCCGGCCCGCCGCGATCTCCTCGCAGCGCGCCATCCACTCACTCAGGGCCTCGTCGTCCACGCCGCAGCGTTGCGCAGCGCGCTGGGCTAACTCCTGGGGCCGGGCCTCGGGCGGCCTGTCCAGCGCGTGTGCTAAGTCACGCACAAACTGCCGGTAGAGAGTCAGCAGGGCGATGTCCGCCGCGCCCGCCCGCCGGAAAAGCCGCGCCATTGATCCCAGGTAGTCCGTGCTGGGGCGGTACGCCGGGGTTGGCAGCGTGCGCGGCCTGCCCAGACGGCGGTTGCCGTTGTAGATGAGCAGCGCGCCCAGGCCCAGCAAGTGCCATATGGCCAGGCGCAGCGGAACCGGCAAGCTGCTCCACAGGCCGCCCTCCGAGTCGGTCGGACGGCTGGCAAATCCCTTGCCGTGGTGGTACTCGTCGAACAGGATACGCCCGTCCGAAGCCTCCACCGTCGCCGCCGCCACGTCGACCAGGAAGAGGGCGTTATCGGCCTGCCGAACGGAGGCGTTGTTGGCGGCGGCGCTGTTGGCCACGAGGATCAGGTCGCCCCGGCCCAGCTTCTTATGCAGCGCCAACGCGCCCTGCCTGTCGCGGAAGAGTGTTTCGTAGTGGGCGCTTGCGTCCGGCTTCAGGCGAACGGGGCTGTTGACGGCGATTTTCTCTACGTCGCTGGTGAAGGGAGAGTGGCGGTTTACAGGAGGCACCTGCTCTCCCGTCGCCTTGCCCTCCACAATGGCGACATCACCAAAGATAGTATCCTCCAGGTCAAGAGGCCGAGCCGGTGAGGTGACCAGGTAGAGCACAGCGCCGCCCTGCTCTACCCACTTGCGCAACGCCGCTATCTCGGACTTCGTGATGGGACGCTCCTTATCCAGCGGCTCGACGATGATCAGCAGGCGATCCCCCGCGTCCAGGCTGTTCCAGGTCGTCTCCAGCGTGCCGACGCGATAGTACTTCTCCAGCAGCAGGTAGAGCGCCTTGACCCCTTTCGGCTTGGCGTTGAACGAGCTTGGCTCATCCGGCTGGGCCGTCTGCTGGCCCATATGCTCATAGTAAGCGGCGAAACCTAGGAAGAGGAGAAAGAGCGCGAGGAGGCCCCAGGCTTCGCCGCTGATGCGCCGCTTCTGCATTCCGCCTACCCCCTGCCTCCCGCCAGCGCCGGGCCGGCTCCCGCGCCGGCGGCGCTCAGGGCCGCCGTGGAGAGCAAGCCGCGTATGCGGCCATACGCCTCCAGGCACCGGCGATAGTCCGCCTCGGCGGTGGGCCGATGGCCGTACCAGCGGAGGTCAAACTCGGCGCTGAGGGGAACAAAGACGTTATAGAGGTCGCCCAGCCCCTGGCCGCGCAGCATGCGAATATAGTCGCCGTTGGTGCGAGAGCGGTCGTACTGGATGGCTCGGGCGCGGTCCATTTGCAGCAGGATCGCTAGGTACACCGCCCGGAACGCGCGCCGGTAGTCGCGCTCCGCGGCGTATCGCTGCGCCTGCTCCAGCCAGATGTCCGGCTCCGTGATGGTTTCCGCCTCCAGCTCTTCCTCGTAGGTGGAGGCCGTGCGCGGCGGCGTGCGGCGACCCTGGGAATGAGCCAGGTAGCTGCGGATCAGTTTGGAGAGAAGCCACGCGCCCAACAGAATAAAAGCGCCGATGAGCACCCACTGCAATCCCGCCGAGCCGCCGCGTATGCCCCCGAACGAAAGCAGCTTGCGAATAAACTCCCAAAAGGCATCCCACTGCTCCCCGATCCACTTCAGCGCCTTTTCCAGCGGATTGGGGCCGGAGACGACGTGCGGCTGAAACTCCGGGCAGGACAGGATACGGTCAAGCTCGGCCCGTACCTGCGCGGGGGCGGGGCGCGAAGGCGGCGCAGCCTGCGCGGCTATCCGCGCGGCTGCGCTCAGTCCCAGGCAGAGCACCAGCGCGAGTGCCATCCATGCGCGCACTCCTGCGGCAAGCCCTGCGCGAAAGCAAATCGCCAGGGCATCCTTCAGGGACGGATAGGTCGCTTGTGCGAAGGAATTTAGCCCATCGTTGAGAGAAGCCAGGTCACCCCCTTCCCTCGCAGGGAAGGGAGTCGCGCAGCGACGGGTGGGGTTAGGTCCACCGAGAGAGGGCATGGAGGGCGAGAGCTTCATGGGGCCTCCTCGCGCGGTGACTCGCCCTCTGGTGCCGAGGGCGACTCCAGCCCTCCCGCCGCGCCGTCGGCGGGCTGGTCAAAGGCGGCGCGTTCCTCCGGCAGGGGAGCCGTCGTGGGCTGAGGGCGCATGGAGACGGTCGGCTGCAAGCCGCCGTTGTGCTGGAAAGACGGGTAGGGCGAGGGATACGCCTGCGGCATACCATATCCCGCTGCGGGCGCGTTCGACGTAAACGCGGGCGCGGCAGCCTGTTCCGGCTGCGGCAGGTTTGCGGAGAGGATACGCAAGTCCAACCCCTCGCGCCGCACACGGTAATCGTAGTAGAGCAGCGTCAAAAAGATCATCCAGTAGGGCTGAATGAAAAAGCTGGCTGCCACCGAAACGGCGGTAGTGGCGAGAAAGTCTGCCAGGGGCGGCAGGGGCACCAGGCTCAGCGCGCTCCGGGCGGAATAGGAGATCATGCTGATCAGGCCGAAGCTGAGGATAGGCAGAAAGAAGACCGCCCAGAAGGACCGCCAGAACCGCGCCTTGCCCACCAGCTGCGTGTTGCGCGGGGACACCTGAGAGACCCCCAGGCCCTCCAGAACAATAAGCTGGGTCGTGAACAGATAGTTGCGGGCGAGCACCATACAGCCGACGAAGTAGGGACAGAGCACCATGAGTAGCCCGACCACGACGCCAATCTCTTCCGTCAGGCCGCTATTGGTGCCGCGCAGGCCCAGCGCGCTCAAGATCAGGGCCAGCAACACCGTGATCACGAAAAAGCTGACGAAGCTGATCCCGATAAAGGCGAGCGCCACCACGAGCCAGCCGCCAAAGAGCCGCAGCAGATGGGGCCGCGCACGGCGGTAGGCTTCCCGCACGGAGACCCTGCGCCCCAGGTAGAGATCGGAGACGGCCACCGCCACCGGGCCGGTCGTTAGGATGAGCGCGGCCATCACCACGAGGCTGAACAGCAGAAACACCAGACCCACCTGGAAAAACACGTCAAAGTCGGCGCTGCCGCGCTGTGCAGCAAGCTCCGTTTGCAGCGGGCGCAGCCACAGGTAGAGCAGGCCGTTCAACACGATATGCGCGGGCAGATAGAGGAGGGCCGCCGTCAGCGCCAGCGTGGAGAAGTGCCGCTTATACAGGTCGAAGGCTTCGTCAAAGACGCCGGCCAGCGTCTGCGGCAGCAGCGCCTCCGTAATGGAGCGCCCCGTTTCCGATGGCTCGGAGGACACGTTCTGCGGTTCGGAGGAGCTTCTTTGCGGGGAAGACATTCGGTCATCCTGCGGCATGGTGGGTAACTCCTCCCAGGGATGGCGGTGCGGCCAAGATGAGATAGCCTGGGGTGAGCGTAGCCCTCACCCCCGGCCCCTCTCCCACGCTGCGAGAGAGGGGAGAGGCGTTTTCATGATCGGTGGTGCGCCCCCGCATAGGGAGGGCTAGGGTACAGATGCGAAGCGGCATATCAGGGTTTGGGCGTCTGTATTTCCGTTGGCGGCGGCGATGGCTGCGGCGTCATGGAGGGAGACGACTCGCCGATCTTGCGCACCTCCACGGAGACGGTGACTCGGGTGAGGCGCCTCCCCTCCAGATCAAAGGCGGTTACATCGGGAGGAATGTTCAAGTTGGCCTCGATTTTTTGATCTCCGGTCAGGTTACGTGTCGGTATATCCTCCGTCGGCACCGTAAAAAGCTGATTCAGGCGCTCGGGCCGCCCGGTGAGCTTGATCTGGTTGGGCCTGACCGTGATGCTCTTGAGCACATAAGGCGGCTCCGGCTGGTCAATAATGGTTGGGCTAATCGTGACGATCTTAGCGGAGGGCTCCTCGATCAGGGGAACGGCGACGTGCACCTTCTCCGGCTCGACCTTCACCCCATCCACGACGTCGTTGTCGCCGTCACGGGCCTGCACCGGAAAATCGCCCTCAATCGGGGCGCCAAACTCCGGCGGCGCGGCCAGCACCACCAGTCGATCTACCTGGTTTAGCCGATCAGCCCGACCGGTGATAGTGACAACGCGGGGCCGAACTTCGGGACGACCATAGTGGAACCCGGCGGGCGGCTCTTTGGGATAGAGCGGCACCACTGCCATCTGGCGCTGCTGCTGCGGGTTGGCCTGTACTTTAATGGGCGGTGGCGAGTCGTAGGTGACGTTGCGCGCCCAGTCCGGCAGCACCAGAGTCACCTGCGCGTAGGCCGGTCCGGGCTGATCGGAACGGACGTTATGCAGATCTACGAGGGCCTGGATGTCACCGTTTTTCAGCCGCTCGACGGAGGCCACGGGCCCGACGACCGAGACCGGCAACTGCTGGGGCAGGTTCTGAATATCCACGTTGGGCGGCGCACCCTGGGGGACGACGCGGGCAAAAACCGTACGCATGAGGCTGGGCGGGCGCTCCACCTGCACGTAGAACCAGAGCAGGACGGAGGCCACCAGGGAGATGATTTTGAGCAGCAGGTTTTCGCGCAGGCGGTGCAACATAGGTCTCTGGACGGCTTCGAATCAAAGCTTCTGTTCTCTTTTCGGGCGGCTAATGACCTTTGACAATCTAACCGGATAGTGTTGAGTTAGAAAAACTGCCCCCTTAGACAATCCAAGGTCATCAGCCGCAGCAACAAAGGCACCAAGTCCGCCTTCGCGGACTCCTTTCTCCCCTCTCCTTCTCAAGGAGAGGGGCCGGGGGGGAGGTCTGTAGTCGCCGCAGGCCGACTTTGTGCTTTTGTTGCCGCGAATTCATTCGCCCGCAACCGTGTAGGAATCGCGCTTCCGGCTGCGCCGACGAACCGGCGTGTCCTCGGCATCGGAGCGCCGGCGCGTTGCCACCCAGAACTTGCCCTGACGCAATCCGTTGCGAGTGAACGGCCCAATATCGGGGGCTTGCAGCAGCCGGTTTAACTGTTCGCGCAGCTTCTCTTTGGGCAGGGGGCGAATGAGCTTGCCTTCGACGGCAATCGAGATCGTTCCCGTCTCTTCCGAGACAATCACCACGACCGCGTCGCTGTTTTCCGACATGCCGAGCGCCGCCTTGTGGCGCGTGTGGACCGTCACATCCACTTTGGGGCGGTCGGTCAGGGGAAGGATGCAGGCGGCGGCGGCGAGATGGCCGTTGCGGATCACCACGGCCCCATCGTGGAGCGGCGTGCCTTTGTAAAAGATCGTGTCCAAAAGTTGGGCTGTGACCGTCGCATTGACGGGCGTTCCCGTGGCAATGATCTCGTCCAGCCCGGTCTGCCGCTCGAAGACGATGAGGGCGCCGACCCGCTTGGCTGAGAGCGCGCAGACGGCCTGCACGACCTCCTCGATCATCTCGCTCACGTCTTCACGATTGATCAGACTCAGGCCCCGGCTCCAGAAGCGCGGCCCAAACTCTTCCAGCGCGTGCCGCAGTTCCGGATAGAACAGAATGACGATGGCGACCGGGCCGAGGGGAACGATCTGGCGCAGCAGCCAGTTGAGCGTGTTCAACTGGAGGCGGTCGCTCAGGATCAAGGCCAGCAACAGCGTGCCCAGCCCACCCAGGATCTGGAGGGCGCGCGTGCCCCGCACCAGCAGCAGCAGGCGATAGATCAGGTAGGCGACAACCAGGATATCCAGAATCTCCGTCCAGATACCGCTGCCTCGCAATGCGTTCAGTGCTTGCTGCGCCCCCATCAAGCTTGCTCCTACCGCCCGCGTCAGCAGGGACGGAATGCCCCGTGTGACGAAATAGTGCTCCTGTTTCAGTATATCATACGACCGGGATTGGGTCAAGCGAGGAATAACCCCAGGAATTTTTGAGCCAGAAGGCTTGACAAATGCCCGCCGAATCCGTTATGATGACCGACGAGCACTCTACTTATGTGAGAAAGTTCACACGTCAATCGTGAGCTTGACCACAAGAAGACAAGCTGCTCCACCCTTGTCTTCACGTCCTCCCCAGCAACACGACAACCAGAGCCTGAGCAGCGGCCCTCCACCACAAGTAGCTGACGAAGGCAAAGGCAGGAAACCTCCCTGCCCGAGCGGAAGCAGCGGGGCCATCAGGCGCAAAAATACCGTGCGGCCCTGGGCCGACACCAACGCCAAACAGGAAGGAGCAAACGGATTTGCGTATCCGCCAACTTCGCTGGGCGCGTGTGTGCGTCATGGCAACGTCTACCTCGCTTCTCTCCAGCGCCGCCTGGGCCTCCACCATCCACACCATCAAGCCGGGAGATACGCTCTTCCTCCTGGCGCGCAGGTACCGGGTAGCGATACGCGACATCACCAGAACCAATCACATTTCTGAGAACGCCGAGCTCAACATCGGCGACAAGCTCATTCTTCCCGATTCTTCCAGGCGCATCACAGCCCCTACGAGGATGCGCAGGACGGCCTATATCAAGGAGAATCGGGGCGTCAACGTGCGATCCGGGCCGGGAGCCAGCCATCCCCGTCTGGACACGCTGGATGCGGGCGCGCGTGTTGTTATCTCCGCCCGCCGCAACGGCTGGGCGCAGGTGAAGCTGCCGGACGGGCGCACCGGATGGGTGCGCCAGGATCTCATCGGGTACGGCAGGCGCGCTCAGCAAGATAGGACAGACCCCTCGCTGGCCTCGCGCCCCCCCAGGCCGGCCCGACGCAAGCGCGTGCCCCACTACGCCCCGGCGGAAGCCGTCTCGGAGAACCGCTGGCGCCGCTGGCGGCTGGCGCGCTACGCCAAATCGTCGGCCCATGCGACCAAGAGGCATCCTGAGCATCAGCATCCCGTGCGTTGGGCCAGGCGGCATCGCCGTCGGGCGGAGTGGGCCGTCCGTCCGCACCGACATCGCCGCAGGGAATGGGCAGCCAATGCTCCTCGCCGCTATCGCTCCTGGCAGCGTTGGGCTGGGCGTGGGCGCTTTCTGCCGGAAGCCGCCAGGCCGGCGGCGAGCACGGACATCGTGCGCACGGCCTACGCCTATCGGGGCACGCCCTATCGCTGGGGCGGCGACTCGCGTGGCGGCTTTGACTGCTCCGGCTTCACCAGCTATCTCTACCGTCGGCGGGGAATCGCGTTGCCGCACTCGGCGCGCGGCCAGTTCTCCTACGGCCATCGGGTGGAGCGCGGCCAGTTGAGGCCCGGCGACCTGGTTTTCTTCGAGACGGTGCACCCGGGCATCTCGCATGTCGGGATGTACGTCGGCAATGGCCGCTTCGTCCATGCCTCCAGTCGCCGTGCCGGGGGCGTGCGCGTGGATAGGCTCGACTCCGGTTACTACAGCGCGCACTTCCGGGGCGCGCGGCGCATCCAAAAGTAATCGGACCTTATCCCGTCCTACGGCAAAATCTGGCCCTGCAGATACCCGTTTCCAGGACCTGACAGCCAACCGATCTCCATGCGGAAGACCTCGCCTATTGGCAGGTACAAGCCTTTATTGAGAGGCGAGTGCCTGCCAATTTCAGTTGCGCCCGCCTGTTTCAACAACTCGACCATTTCCGAGGAGCGGAATTCCTTTGCGCGGGTCAATGGGTGAGCAAGCGCGGGCCGACGCGGGCTGTGGAGTGGAGGGTGAGCGAGCGCTTGCTGTGACAAATGACGGATTGCAATGTATAAAAACCATGGATTGCAGTGTATAAAAGAGCGAGCGAAGTTCTGTAACCTTTGGGCACGGCAGGTGTCTAATTCGCCAGGCCGTGCCTTTGCAGGTCACGGCAGTGTCCCTGCGACCTGCACGCGCACGGAAGGAAATCGATTCAAAGTGTTGAAGTCAAAACGTAATGCACGGTTGGCGGTCGGCAGGCTCGGCTTCCGAATGTTGATCGCCTTTGTCGCTATCGGGGGATGGATTTCGCCCCGGCAAGCGCTGGCGATGCCTACGTTCCCGGCGGTGGTCCGGCAGACCTATTCACTCAAGCCCGGAGGGACAATCTCCGCAACGGTAGATTCCTGCACCTTCTGCCATGTCGCTCCCGGACAGACCAAGCGCAACCCCTACGGTCTGGACGTGCAGGCGGCCCTGCGGCAGGCCAACACGAAGACGCTGACACCCGCGATATTGAAGTCTATCGAAAACAAGGACTCCGACGGCGATGGGTTCCCCAATGGCGTCGAGATCGCCGCCGATACCCTGCCCGGTGACCCGGCCAGCAAGCCGGCAGGCAAGCCCGTCAGCGCCCCGACGGCGGCTGCGGCGCAAGCATCTAGTCCGACCGGCCCCTTCGCGCTGAGGACGCTCCTGCTCCCCCGGCATGCCCAGCATCCGGTCGTGGTGCATTTTCCCATCGCGCTGCTGGTGGTCAGCCTGCTCTTCGATCTGCTAGGGTACCTGAAGCGCAACGGCGCCCTCATGACGGCAGGCTACTATAACCTGGTTGCGGCGGGAGCCAGCGCGCCGCTTGCGGTGGCTACCGGGCTCCTGGCCTGGATATTTGCGTTTGGTCAAACCAGGCTAACCGGTATCCTGTTGTACCACCTGATCCTCGGCGTGCTCACCACGGCGCTCATCGGCGTGCTGTGGTGGCTGCGGGCGCGCAACAAGGGGCAGTTGTCCGGCAGGATGGTGCGTGCCTATCTGATCTGCGGGTTCGTAGCCTTCGTGATTATCGCCCTGACCGGGCACCTGGGCGGGACCCTCGTGCAGGGTGAATAGCCTCCTCTCCGCTTTCCCCGGCAGGAAAGCGTGGTGCATGTTTAGGGCCATCGCCTCTTCCTCTCATCCCAGCCGACTCGCTCGATTAGACTAGAGGGGAAATGTGCGCGATGGCCCTGGCGCACGCTTGTTTCTGCGGAATTG
>Ga0209810_1000708_pt1 | contig 64983 bp, 58 predicted proteins | sample Coa_R1_7_FD_187159 | JGI IMG/M metagenome (GOLD analysis project Ga0209810, IMG submission 187159) | Surface soil microbial communities from Centralia Pennsylvania, which are recovering from an underground coalmine fire - Coalmine... | ecosystem: Environmental > Terrestrial > Soil > Unclassified...
TTTTTTCGGTGATGCGGCAGGCACGCGCGTCCAGCGCGCCGCGGAAGATGCCGGGGAATGCCAGCAGATTGTTCACCTGATTCGGGAAATCGGAGCGGCCGGTCGCGATGACCCCCACGTAGGGCGCTGCAACGTCGGGCATGATCTCCGGCGTCGGATTTGCCATCGCGAAGACGATCGGATCGCGCGCCATCTTGCGGATATCCGCAGGCTGCAGAATGCCGGGCGCCGATACGCCGATGAACACATCGGTGTCGCGCAGTACTTCCGAAAGCGTGCCGCGGCGGTTCTCGCGGTTTGTGTGTTCCGCGAGCCAGCGCCAGTGCGAGTTCTCGTAGCGGTCCGTGCGATTCAGCGCACCGGCGCGATCGACGGGAATCACATCGCGAACGCCGGCTTCCAGCAGCATTTTGATCGTCGCAGTGCCGGCGGCGCCGCTTCCCGCAACCACGATCTGCAGTTCGGCGAGCGATTTTCCGACCACTTTTGCCGCGTTGATGAGCGCGGCAAGAATGACTACGGCCGTTCCGTGCTGATCGTCGTGCATCACCGGAATATCGAGCGCTTCGATGAGCCTGTGCTCTACTTCGAAGCAGCGCGGCGCGGAGATGTCTTCAAGATTGATGCCGCCGAAAACGGGAGCGATCCGCACGACCGTTTCGACGATTTCATCGATATCTTTCGTGTCCAGGCAAACCGGAAACGCATCGATACCGGCGAACTGCTTGAACAGCATCGCCTTGCCTTCCATCACCGGCAACGCGCCGAGCGGACCGATGTCGCCAAGACCGAGCACCGCGGTACCATCGGACACAACCGCGACGGTGTTGCGTTTGATCGTCAGATTGAAGGCTTTGGCCGGATCGGCCGCAATGGCCATCGAGACACGGGCGACGCCGGGCGTATACACCGTTGAGAGATCTTGGCGAGTCTTGACCGGAATCTTCGGATCTACGTGAATCTTGCCGCCTAAATGCGCCAAAAACGTGCTGTCGGAAACGCTGATGACGCTGACGCCGTCCAAATGCTCGACGGCTTCGCGCACGGCTTTGCCGATGACGTCGGAACTGACGTTGACCGTGACGTCGCGCACCACGTGGGTTTTGCTGACCGAACGCATGTCGACGGCCGCGATTACGCCGCCGGCATCGCCGATGGCTGCCGCGAGCTGATTGAATGCGCCCGGACTGTTCGGCATCTCGATGCGCATGATGAGTGTAAAGCTGATCGCTACTTCGGCCATGAGGAACCTGTTTGCTAATCTCCTGAAACTGTCATTTCCGCCACGCGGAACGATGGCGAGACAACCGCGCCGTCAAAGCGTAAATCGTTGCCTACGGCATCGATGCCCGCGAGCATGTCCGGAAAGGTGCTTGCGATCGTGAACTCTTCGATTGGGTACGCGATCTCGCCGTTTTCGATGTAATATCCGCGGGCGCCGCGGCTGTACGTGCCGCTCGCATGCTCCGTGGCAAACCCGATTGTGTCGAGCACCAGCACGCCGCGCCGCGTATCTGCGATAATCTCTTCCTGAGACCGCGTACCGGCCTGCAGAAAAAAATTGTTCGGACCCACGCCGCCGCCGCTGGAATTTCCGGTAGAACGCGCGCCGAGTTTTCGCGCGTAGTACGTGTCGTACAGAAACGTTCGCAGTACGCCGCTTTCAAAAACGGCCGTGCGCTGTGTCGGTACGCCCTCGCCGTCAAACGGCGAACTGCCCAGCAGAGCCGGCATCGTTCCGTCGTCGATGATCGTGACCAGTTCGTTGCCGATGCGATCGCCAACGCGATCGACCAGCCACGAGTTGCCTATTGCAACGTTCGCCGCGCTCAGTGCGGAGAACAGGTCCGAAAGCACGGACGCAGCGACGTCGCGGTCGAAGATCACCGGGACGCGCATCGTTTGCGGCTTGCGCGCGCCGAACAGTCCGACGGTCCGTTTCACCGCTTTTTCGGCCACCGCGTGCACTTGTTCCATATGAGGCAGGCTTCGCGCGGCCGTTCCGTATGCGCCCGTGCGCTTTGCCTCTCCGTCGAGCGCCACCGGACTGCTCGAGCGATGGACGCGCGTCGCCCTGTAGGCGCCGGAAAAACCGTTTGAATTGACCAGCACCGTCGTGCTCGAAGAATCTCCGACGTGCGAGCCGTTGCTGTTCGTGATTCTCGGATCGAGTTCGCGGATGCGGCGTTCCAGCTCGAGCGCCTCCTCGATCTTCTGCTGCGCGTCCCGACGCGCGACGTCGTCCCAATACAATTCCAGATCGTGGCGCGCACCGTTCTCGGACGGTTCGGGCAAGAGCGCGAACGGATCTTGCGCGACGTGCCGGGCCTGCGCGACGGCGCCGGCAATAGTTTCGCGCAACTGCGCGAGGTTGAAATCCGAGGTTGAAAGCGAAGCTTTGCGTCCATCGACGAAGACTCGCATATGTAACGAGCGGCCCGTAGATTGTTCGAGCTTTGTTACCGCGCGGTCGCGAGCCTCTGTGGAAAAGCGATCGGCGATGGAGAGCGTCGCTTCCGCTTGTGAAGCGCCGGCACGCAACGCTTCGTCGACCGCGTTTTGCGCGTAGTCGAGCGCAGAAGTCGCGTCAATGCTAAGCGACATTCGAGCCTCCGACCGTAATCGAGGAGATCTTCACCGTCGGCATTCCCACGCCGACCGGAACGTATTGCCCGCCTTTTCCGCACGTATAATGGCGGTTTGCAAGCTTGCTATCGTTGCCGACCGCAACAACCTTCGTCATGACGTCCGGCCCGTTGCCGACGATCGTCGCATTCTTCACCGGCGTCGTGATCTTGCCGTTTTCGATGAGATAGCCCTCGGCAACCATGAAGACGAAATCGCCGCGGCTGATCTCCACCTGACCGCCGGCGAATGATTTTGCATAGATGCCGCGTTTGGTGGAAGCAATTATTTCTTCAACGCTGGAGTCGCCATTGGGCATGTACGTGTTGCACATGCGCGGCTGCGGCATGACGCGGAACGATTGTCGCCGTCCGCTGCCCGTCGATCCGACGCCCATCAGCGTGCCGTTCAAATGATCTTGCATATAGCCGCGCAGGATGCCGTTCTCGACCAAGACTTTATGCGCGCCGGGATTCCCCTCGTCGTCGATCGAGATGCTGCCGCGCTCGCCCGGCAAATTGCCGTCGTCGTAAATCGTCACCAATTCATTCGCGACGCGTTCACCGACGCGTCCGCTGTACAGTGAGGTTCCTTGCCGGTTGAAATCGCTTTCCAAGCCGTGTCCCACCGCTTCATGCAGCAGAACGCCGCCGCCGCCCGAACCCACCACCATTTCCATCTCGCCGGCAGGCGCGGGAACGGCTTGCAGGTTCGTAATGGAAATGCGCGCCGCTTCGAGCGCGATGGATTCCGGAGTACGCTCGTCGTAAAACGCAATCGAGGTACGCCCGCCGTCGCCGACAAATCCGTGCCCGCGCTCGCGTCCCTTCGTCGAGACGACTTGAACGCCCAGAGAAATCAGCGGCCGCCTATCGTGCAGCCATCGCCCGTCGCTCGTGCCGATCCAAACGTCTTGCAGTTCGTCGCTGACGTTCGCGTTCACCGAAGTAATGCTGGAATCGAACGCGCGCGCTGCGGCGTCTGCGCGTTCCAGGAGATTCACGTACGCTTGCGAGGGCGCATGCGCAGTACGGGACGTATCGTAAAAAGGTGAAACGCGCGCCGAATCGATCCGCACGCTGCGCTGCCCGCCGGAATGGCTGCGTGCGATGAGCGCCGCAATGCGCGCGGCGCGCGCAAGCGCTTCGATGGAAAGATCGTCCGAATATGCGTATCCTGCCGATTCACCGACGATGACGCGAATGCCGACGCCTTGCGTAATGCCAAGACCGCTCTCGTGGATGTGGCCGGACTGCAGCCGGAAAGACGTTGAAAGACGCCGCTCGCAGAACACGTCGGCGTAATCGCCTCCGCGCTCGAGCGCCGTACTCAAGAGACGTTCGACGGTTTCTTTTTCTAACATTAATTCCTTATCGTTATCGTTCGGCAAGCCGGTCCACTGCGGAAACGATTGCCGCGTCGGGATCGCCGGGCGAACCGTTGATCATGAACGCAAAGACGACGCGGCCGTGCTTGCGCGTATCTACGTAACCCGCGAGCGACGCGGCGTCGTCCAGATGTCCGCTCTTCGCGCGCACGCGCCCCGCAGCAGAAGTGAACCGGTACATCTTGAGCGTTCCGTCTTTTCCGCCGCGCGGAAGCAGCGGATACACCATATTCCCACGCGGGTCGTCATCGAAATACGCAAGGATGCGCGCCAGCGTGATGGCTGCGATGCGGTTTGCGTGCGCAAGGCCGCTGCCGTCGACCAAATGCAGCCCCGGCGTCGGAATCGCCTGTGCGGCGAGAACGCGTTCTTCGACGCGCGTGCCGCCGCTGTCGTCCGGCACCTCACCGCCTCGCGCGCCCACGATGCGCATCAGTTGTTCGGCGTAGTGATTGTCGGAAAACACGAGCATATGCTTGAGCAGTTCGGGCAAAGGCTTCGAACGGTGCTCCCACAGAATCTGCGCGCCGATTGGAACGGTGCCGGTCTGCGGATCGTGCGAGACCACGATGCCGTCGTGCAAAAGCAGTCCGTCCAGAACGCTGCCGGCGTATTTCGCGATGCCGTGCACCGGCACCCAGAATTTCTCTTGCACGCCCGGCGGAATGCTTCCGTCCAGACGAAATTCATTCGGCGTTTCCGTCGCGGCGATAATGGCGTCATCCGCACTGCCGGTGACGATGCTTCCGTAATAATGCACGTCCGAACTTTGCGGATCGACTCGTACTTGCGCCGCAGCGCCGGGCGCGGCTCCGGTAACGTCGAATTCAACGGTGTCTTCATCGATCGAGATTCCGCTCGTAGCGGTCATGAAATCTTCATTGCCGTCGTCTGCGTTCCAGAGCGGATTAATCTCTTCGCCCGCGACGGCGCTCGGATCGACGATAACGCGCCCGTTCACCATTTGAATTCCCGCACTGCGCAGCGCATGCACGGCGTCGTTCAAATCTTTGGTGCGAAGCGACGGATCGCCGGATCCGGCAAGCCACAAGTCTCCGTTTATTGCGCCGGCGCCGGCGGGCCGGGCCGCTGCGAGCAGCGTGTCGAAGCGGAACGCCGTACCCAAGTGCGCGAGCGCGGCGTCGGTGACGACGATTTTTTGGACTGATGCCGGCGTCACCGCCGATTCACCGCGATCGTCGTACAGCACGCTTCCGTCTTGCGCGAGCACGACGCAGCTCCACGCGGGCGCGCCGCGCGTGCCGCTCGAAAGTGCGCTGCGCAAGGACCTCTGCAGCTCCGCGCGCGCAGCCTGTCCCCAATGCGGCGCATAGGATCGCTGCGCGGCAGCGACCGGCAACGTGACGCGATCGACGCGCGCCTTCAGCGGCGTTGCGTGCGTATGCGGACGCAGGACGATCGCAAGAACGATCGCCAGGCACACGACAAGCACGGTAAACGCGAGGCGCCTACGTCCGCGAGAGCGCCTCGATCTTCTCCTGTATCTTTCGCTGTTCTTCACGTAGGGCATCGATATCGGTTCGCAAGCCCGTCACTTGCGATGGGACTTTCAGTGATTCACGAATGCGCATCGCCGCTTCGGTTGCGTCGCGCCGGACGCGTCCATCGAAGGCGCTTGCCGAAAGGCGGTCCAGCGCGGGCAGAAAACGGCGGTCCGCCAAACCTTCCGCCGCATGGATCGCCTGACGCTGCACCATGAACATCGGATCGTCGAGCGCCTCCGAAATAGCTTCGATTGCGCCCGCGCGTTCGCTTTCGAGGAATTGCGCCTGACGCGCAAGCGCCATGAGCGCCGCGCGCCTGAGCGCCTCGTCGCCGCCGAGCTTCGTTGCTTTAACTAGCAATCCCGTCGCGCGCGGATCCGCGAGTTCGCCTAAACCGTACGCCGCACCGGATTCTACGACGCCGTTCCAAGTACGGCGGCCGATTGCATCTCGCAGAATGTCGAACGCTCGCGCATCGCGCGTCTTGCCCAGCGAATGCAGCGCGGCAGTCTTCACGAAATAGGATTCGTCGCGCTGCGCGAGAGCAATAAGCGCTTGCGCAACATCCTGGTCTTTGAAAATTCCAATCGCGTCGGCCACGGCACGCCGAACTTTGGCGTGTTTATGCGAAAGCGATTTAAGCAGCAAATCCCGCGCCCATGGTGCATGCGTTTCGCCCAACGCATGTGCCGCTTCGGCAAGGACACCCCAAAACGTGTCGCGGTCGAACGCTTTGCTCAACGCTTCTCGCGCTGCGGCGGAACCCTCTTTGGCGAGTTCGCGGACCGCGCGTATTTTTGCCACGACGCCGGTATCCGCTTCGAGCGCCGCCGATGCGAAATCGACGCCGAATTTGTATGTCACGTCGGCGAGGATGAAGGCGCCCGGATCGAATCGGACCAGTTTCGGTTCGAAATCGAGCGGCACGGTCACCGTTTCGTGCGCGCGTTCGACATGCACCCGTATCCGCCGCTCGCGTTCCACCGAAAGGTCCGGCGCAACCGCGACGTCGACGTCGAAAACGAACGCGGGGTTTTGTTCGTCAACCGTCTGTTTTTGATCGAAGGTAAATGTTACGGCTTTGCGCGCGGCATCGTAGGCGACCGCAACGTCGAGCTGCGGATGGCCGCCGCGGAAAACCCACTGATCGAAAAAGCCGCGCAAGTTGCGTCCGGTGCTCGCTTCAATGGCTCGTACAAGATCGATGGTTTCGACGTTACGCCGTGCATTCTCGCGGACGTACGTGCGGATTGCGCGCCAAAACCGCCCCTCGCCCAGTTCGCCACGAAGCATGTGCAGCACCGCGCCGCCTTTTTCGTAGAGATGGCGATCGAAAAGTTCGATCGGATCGCGGTATCTGTTGCAGACGATCGGGCGGCGGTAACGCTCTGCTTCTTCATGCAAGTACCGCTCCACAAATCCGAAAACATCGTATTGATACTCGTCGTATCCGAGATCGGCTTCGCGGAACACGGCCTCGAAGAACGTCGCAAATCCTTCATTGAGCCATGCCTGGGACCAGTCACGGCACGTCAGTAAGTCGCCGAACCACTGATGCGCGAGTTCGTGCGAGACGAGCGGATCGCTCGAGAAGTCCAAATGCGCGCGCGCGTCGTGCAGCGTTCGATCCGTTTGCGTCGTTGCCGACGTATTTTCCATACCGCCGAAGATGAAATCCGTGACGGCAATTTGCGAGTACCGCGCATATGGATACCGCACGCCGAGCTTTTCCTCGAACACGGAAATCATTTTGGGCGTCTTGCCGAAAGCGCGCTCGCCGTCGGCCTCGCGGCCAGGCAGCACGTAGTAGAACACCGGAACGCTCGCTCCCGATTGTTCGACTTCGACGAACGGCCCCACGACCAGCGTCATCAAGTACGTCGAATGCGGAACGTCCTGCACGTAGCGGAAGATCGTGTGATTGCCTTCGTCCCGCCGTTCCACGAGCGCGCCATTTGAAAGCGCAAACTGGCCCTTGGGCACGACGATCGTCGCGGACGTGGTTTGCTTCTCGTGTGGGTAATCCAAACACGGAAGCCAGTAACGCGCATTTTCATCTTGGCTCTGCGTCCACGCGTGGCGCACTTTGCCGGGATATTCCGCCGACGGCTCGATGAAGAACAAGCCGTGCCCAGGCCGCGTTACGCCATAGCGGATTGCGACCGTTGCTTCTTCCTCCGCCGCAATCGCCGGCTCGAATGCAATCTCCAGTTTTTTGCCGCGATGCACGAATTTGAGCGGGCGCCCATCGCGCTCGACCCATGCGATGCGCAAATCCACCGCGTCCAACGCCAAAAATGCCACCGGCTCATCCAGCGCGCGAAGCGTCAGCGTACAGAGGCCCTCGAGCGACGCGGCTTCGAGATCCGGGGTCAGATGGAGATCGATGTGCAGAACGTCGACGGCCTTGTCGGGCCCGTAGCGCAGTGCGGAACCTGGCAACGCAAATGCGCGATGCCCGGCAGTATCATCCAGGTGCATGCCGAGGGCTCGCGTTTCGCGGCCAAGACGTTTGGTTCATCTAAAAACGGTTTGAAAAGGCTCCGTCGTAACGGAGCCTTTTCTATTTCGCTTTGGTCTCTTCTGGGAGACCCGCCGGTCTTGGGGGCGCTAACTAGAGTAAACGACCTGTTGTTCGATTGATGCCCCGCTCGGCGAAGTAGACGTTATCAGTACGCGGACTTGACCGCCCGAAACCGCATTCAGCGCGATTGGCGCGTTGAAGTAGCCGTTGCCGTCAGCCGTTACGTCGGTTTGGAACGTTCCGGTACCGATTTGGAACAAACCGCCTAGGGCCGAGCTCGATCCGCTCGCCACGATGTGCACCGTGGACCCCGGTAGCGTCCGGCCCGTTAAGGTGAACGAGCTGCCGACCTTCGCACCCGGTCCGGGGCTCAAGTTGCGGATGGTGTTCGCCGAAGCGCCCGCGGCCGTTGCAAAGGACCAGCGGGTGTTGAACGTCGCGCCCGCCGACGTGGTGCCGCTGACGGCGACGCGGTGCGTTCCGGGAGGCAGTTCGAAGTTTGGCGTTACGTTAAACCCGTTCGTGTTCGCGTAAACGAGTGACGTAACGTCGCGCCCGTCGATCGTCACATGCAACGAATCGCGGTTCACCGGTTCGCTGAACGTTGCGCGAATTGCAGGATGCGTCGTATTTACCGTTGCGCCGCTGGCCGGACGTTCGTTCGATAGATTGAACGATGCGTTCGTTTCGGGTTCAGGCGTGTAACTGACGTTGCCGCCGCCGGTAAGAATGGCGACGGTGGACGTATTGCTATTCCAGTTCACCGCTGCGCCGAGCGCCTGCGCAACGAACCGTAACGGAACCAGCGTTCGTCCGGCAATCGTAAACGGCGCTACGTCCATAGTCAGCGGTTGTCCGTTGACCGATGCTGCGGTCGATCCGATTGTGAGATGCACGCGACGGCCGTTTCCCTGAGAATTGATCACACCGTTCGAAAAGACGACTGAAGATCCGAGGCGTTCAAAAATCGCACGCATCGGCACGAACACGCGGCCGTTGCGCATCACGGGCGGTTGATCGAACGACATCGCCTGGCCGTTAACGGTGACCGTTACGTTTGCGCCGAGCACCGGCGCCGCCAGAACGATGCTGCACAGACAGCCGGCAAGCGCCGTGGCCCCGAGCCGTTTGAGTACTTGCATTCTTTACCTCCGAGGTTTTTCTCTTGAGAGAATGCTTACCCAGCACGGTCGCGGGGCTTCGCTTGCTTGTGTTACCCCGGAGTTTCAGCCGGCACGGCGACACGCGGTTTCATCTCTTCCCGGACCGCGCGCTGATCTGCACGCCACTCGAAGAAGCCGATCCACGTGTTGTAAATCATCGGCACGAGGAACAGCGTCAGAATTAGCGAGCTGAGCAGCCCGCCGATGATAACGGTGCCCATTGCTTGCCGCCACTCGCCGCCTTCCGCATAACCCAGCGCAAGCGGCAGCATGCCGAAGATCATTGCCGCGGTCGTCATGATAATCGGACGGAACCGCGTAGCCGAGGCTTGCAGCACCGCATCGCGCACGCGCATTCCGCGCTTCACCAGCGTGTTCGAATAGTCGACGAGCAGAATGCCGTTCTTTGCCACCAGACCGAACAGCATGATGATGCCCAGAATCGAGATGATGTTGAGCGACTGTCCTTGTTCGGGCTGAATTTTGCCCATGATTGCCAAGAACACCAGCGCGCCGATAATCGCAAGCGGTACCGAGAACATGACGATCAGCGGCTCCAAGAACGAGCTGTACAGGATCACCATGAGCATGTAGACCAGCATGAACGACGTGACGAGCGCGATCGCCATGTTCACGAGCGTCTCATTGACCCATTGCGAGTTGCCCTGAGCTGCCGGCGTTACTCCGCTGGGCAAAAAGCCCGGTTCACTCATCTTTTTCTGGAGCGGCCCTTGCACTTGACCGGTCGAATAACCGGGAAGCAAATCGCTCGTCACGTTCACGACACGCTGACGGTTGAGGCGCTCGATGCGTGTCGGCGCTTTCGTCCACGTAAACGTCGCGACATCGCTGATGGGAATCAGCGTTCCGTCGTTTGCCCGAACGCGCACGTTCTTGAGGTCATCGACCGTATTGCGATCGGCCGCCGGAAACTGCACGCGCACGTCAACCAGGCCCGTCGCGGTGCGTACCTTTGTCGCCACGGCGCCGTCCACGGCGATGCGGGCGACGTTCGCAACCGCGGACGGTGACACGCCCAACATTTCGGCCTTCGACTGATCCACGTCCACGTTCAAACGCGGCGCCGCGATCTCCGCAGACGTCTGCACGTTCACCGAACCGGGAATGGTACGCAGATATTTCGCCACTTTTTCGGCGGCCGGACCGATCGCGTCTTCCGGACCGGTGATGGCGAAAATGATCGCCGATCCGCCGCCGCCGCCGTTTTCCTGATTAACTTGCAGGTCGCCGCCGGGCAACAAATATCCCATGTTGCGGATCTGGCGTACGACGCCGTTCGTCTCTTGATAGTGGCCCTCTTTGATCTGCGCGGTGAGCTGCGCGAAGTTGCCGCCCGTGGTGCCGCCAAAGGCGGTGGGTTTACGTCCCACGGTTGAGCTGACGGACTTCATGTCCTTGATTTTCAGCAGCGCCTCTTCAAACTGCGTGACGTAACGGTCCGTTGTTGCTATCGGCGTGCCCGAGGGATAGCTCACGGACATGTTGATGACGCCGGTTTGCTCGGCGGGGAAGAAGTCGAAGTTGACGCTGCCCAGCGACATGGCGACTAAACCCGCAACAACCGGCAGCACGTACGTTGCAATCGCAAGTCGGCCTGCATGCTTTTCGTCGCCGCGCAACAACCATGCGACGGCGGGGTAGCCGCCGAAAATTGCGACTGTTGCGACGTTTGCAATAATAACGCCGATCAGCGGCACGCCGCTTCCCCCGCGTGAGGTCATGACGATGAGCGTATTTACTGCGAGCACGGCAATAGCTAGGACCGCGCCGCCTGTCACGGCAAGCGGGGTCAATCCAAACGCGCGGCTGATCCAACGCAGCACGTAATAAAACGTCGATAATGCCATTATGCCGATATCAAGCATTATGGCGTTTGAGCCGCTGCCGACCAGCGCCAATGCGTTTAACATCAGCACGGCGCACACAAACACGACGAACGAGCCGTGCGCAAGCGCAAACGGCAACAGCGTGTTGCGGTAGAACCTTGTGAAGATTTCGTAGCGGTGCACGATGAAGTTCAAAACCAGCAGCGCCACTATGAAGACGGCCGCCACATTCATCAGGAACCAGCCGGTTGCGCTGCCCCCCCACCACAGAAGACCTGCAACCGTGAGCAGCACAAGGTCGAGTACGCGATTGTCGAGCGCCCGCACCCATTTCGGATCGCCTTCGGAACGGTTCTTCATGCTCCATTTGGCGGCGAGCAGCGGAGTCAGCGTGAACGACACGAACAATGAGAACAGCGTGGCGGTAACGACCACCGCAGCGTACTCTTTGAGGTATTCGCCGACGATGCCCGGCAAGAGCGCGATCGGCACGAATACGACAACGTCGACCATCGTGATCGCGATTGCGGCGCTCCCGATCTCGCTGCGCCCGTTGATGGCGGCGTTCACCGGATCTTGCCCCAGGTCTCGATGCCTGGTGATGTTCTCCAAGACGACAATCGAGTCGTCGACCAGGATACCGATGATAAGCGCGAGGCCCATCATCGACATGTCGTCGATATGGAAACCGAACATCCGCATCAGGATGAATGTGGAAAGAATCGACGAGGGAATCGCCACGAGGACGACGGCGGCATTGCGCCACGCATGCAGGAACAGCATCATGACGATTGCCGTCAGGAAGATGCCTTCGATCAGCGACTGACCGACGCCCCACAGTTCTTTGGCTGTGATATCCGCCTGCGCGTCCTCCTCGACGAATTGCAACTGCGGATACCGGGCTTCGATCGCTTTCATCTGCTGGCGCGCCACCTGCGTGGCCTTTATCTGATCCGCGTCCAGCGTCGGATTCAGCGAAATGTAGACGCGCGGCTTGCCGTTATAGTGCGAGATGCTGCGCATCTCGATGTGGCTGTCATACGCGTTTGCCACGTCGCCGATCCGCAGGTTCTTGTCGGCGGAGTTCGGCACCATGAGCGGGATGCCGAGCAGATCGCCGGCATTGTTGACGTACGAATGAATGGCAACCGACGCTTCCTGAGTCGGCTGCGTCATGAGGCCGCCGGGAACGTTTAGGTTGTTGTTCGCAACGGCGCTGAATACGTCGGAGAGCGTCGCGTTCGTTCCCAGCAAACGCTGCGGGCTGGCTTCGACGTGGAATTCGCGGCTTGCCGCGCCGTACACGTTCACCGACTGCACGTTCGGAATCTGCGCGATCTGCGGTTCGATCTGGTTGTTTACGAGGTCCGCGATCTCGGTTTGCGAGAGCGTCTTCGAACTGACCGCAATATCGAGCAGCGGGGGCTCTTGATCGCCGGCTTTCTGCACGACCGGCGGATCGAGATCGCTAGGCATGTAAATGCGCGCGGTATCGACGCGGCGCTGCACGTCGACCGCTTCGAGATCGATGTTGCCTTTGCCGATTGTGAAGAAAACCGCAACGCTGGCGGTGCCTTCTTGCGCCGTGGCGGTGATGTGATCGAGGTTGTCGATCCCGGTCATCTGATCTTCGATCGGCTTGATGACCATGCGCTCCATGTCTTGCGGCGACGCACCCGGGTAGGACGCGTAGACCACTACGACTGGAAATGTCGTTCCGGGCGGATTGGAACTGCGCCCCAATTGCAGGAACGAAATGAAGCCGAAGATCGCCAAGGCGATAAACACCATGGCGGTGATGATTGGCCGGTTAATTGCGAAGCGAGTCAACCACACGATAAATAGAACTCCCGCACGTCTTACGCCCTACTCTACGGTCCAACGCGGCGTTAGTTTCAATCGTGCCGTCGAATTGTGAAGTGCGCCTTAAGGCCTGCGCGAGACTGACGGGTGCCCGCCGTCGGCGATGTTGGTGCGCGAGACTGGACTCGAACCAGCACGCCCTTGCGGGCGCTAGCCCCTCAAGCTAGTGCGTCTACCAATTCCGCCACTCGCGCACGGGGCTCGGTTTTGCTTTCGGCATCGCGCCATGGATGCCGCTGCTCCGCGAGGCCAAAACCAAAACCTCGCGCGGAACAACCAAAAGACTCTACACGCTAGCGCATGTTCGGGTCAAGCGCCTCCGTTTAACCCGCTCCGACATCCGTCTCTGCGCCCCCGTTTGTCATCCTGAGCCTGTCGAAGGGCGGTAGGGCACCCCAAAGCTTGCATTAGCGCATGTTCGGATCGAGAGCGTCTCTCAAACCGTCGCCGATGTAGTTGATGGCCAGCACGGTGACTAGAATGCATAGGCCGGGGAAGACGGCCGCCCACCAGGCGACCTCGAGATTGCTCTCGGCGTTGGCGAGCATGTTCCCCCACGACGCCGTGGGCGGCTGGATGCCGAAGCCTAGGAACGAGAGCGTGGATTCCAGCACGATGACGTTCGCGACGTCCAGCGTGGCCTGAACGATAATCGGCGCGATGGCGTTGGGAAGCAGATGGCGCAGCATAATGCGCGCATCGCCGTTCCCCAAAGCGCGGGCGGCCTCCGTATACTCGCGCTCGCGCAGCGACAGGTACGACGCCCTGACCAAACGCGCGACGCCCGGCCACGAAAGCGCACCGATGATGATCACGATGACCCCGAATCCGAGCGAGGCTTTACTCGAACTTGCCGCGACGATGGCCGTGAGCGTCAGCAGCAGCGGCAAGAGCGGAATCGATAAGAAGACGTCCGTGATGCGCATCACCACGTAATCGACCCACCCTCCGTAATAGCCGGCTACCGCGCCAAGCAGCGTGCCGATGATGAGCTCCATAATCACGGCGGCAACGCCTACCGTGAGCGAAATGCGCGCGCCGAACATCAAACGAGAGAGCAGATCGCGGCCGTTCTCGTCGCTTCCGAGCGAGTGTGCGCCGCACTGACCCGCATCCTGGAAGCACGGCGGCAGCGGATTGCCCTGCCAGTGCACGTTGTCGATCGCATTCGGATCGTATGGCGCGAGCTTGGGCGCAAAAACCGCGACCACGACCATCAAGAGAAGAACGATGGCGCCGGCCATGGCGAGCTTGTGTTTACGGAAGCGCGACCATACGGTGTTGCGGCTGTAGACGACCGCTTCATCCTCAACAATTGGAACTTGATTGATTGGAGCGGAAATTGCCATGACTGATACCCTCTAGTCGTACTTCACGCGTGGGTCAAGCCACGCGTACGCGACATCGGCGAACAAGTTGAAAAATACGACCAGAAAAGCGTTGAAGACGAGGTACCCCATCATCAGCGCGATGTCTTGTTGTCCCAGCGCATTGAAGAACAAGCGCCCTTCGCCGGGCCAGGCAAAAATCGTTTCGGTGACGATGGCGCCGCCGAAAAGCCCGGGAAGCGTTAGCGCCGTCACGGTGACCAGCGGAATGAGCGCATTCTTTAAGCCATGCTTGAAAAGCACGGTGCGAAAGTTCAGCCCTTTCGCCCAAGCTGTCCGCATGTAATCCGTTTTGATCACTTCAAGCATCGACGAACGCATGAACCGGCTGTATAACGCGACTTGCAACAGTGCCAGCACGATCGCCGGAAGCACTAAATGCGTCGCGCGATCGCCGAAGTCGAACGTATCGCCGCTCGAAATGCCGGCCGACGGCAGTTGGATCATGTATCCGCCCGGGAGCGGAATGCCGTGTACCGCGAATGCCAGCTGCATCATCAGCGCGAACCAGAAGACCGGCATCGATTGCCCGAAGAACGCGAACGTGGTGATGAAGTAGTCCCAGATTGAGTAGGGACGAACTGCCGCGAAGAGTCCCGCCGAGACGCCGATGATGAACGCGATCACGAACGATGAGACCATCAGTTCGAGTGTGGCGGGTAGCCGCTCGAGGATTGCGTTGAAGACCGGCTCCGAATTGCTCGTGGAATACCCGAAGTCGCCCACGATGACGTGGCCGAGCCACAGCACGTATTGAACGACAATCGGCTTATCGTAGCCGAGATTGTGTTTGAGCCGCGCGATGTCGGCTGCGGTGATGTGGGGATTTTGGAGATATGGACCAAGCCCGCCGCCCGGCGCGTTGTGCAAGATCACAAACAGGATGAGCGAGATCAGAATGAGCAGCGGAATCGCCTGAAGCGTCCGCCGGACAACATACGTGAACAGAGGCTAGTCCTCCAATCTAACGGCGCTTCGGTCTAACCTCCGCGCGCCCCGTCGCAAGCGATGGGACCCCCACCTTCCTCATGGCGCCTAATGCCTGTGCAGACCTAAGCTTTCCCGTGGGCGCCGCCATAAATTTGCTCACTTCCGGCCTTCTCCTGGCATGATAAGCGGCGGGCAGGGTTAGCCCACCTGAAACACTTTGGCCAAGATGAAGCCGATGCCGGTTAGGATGAGGACAATCCCGGAGAAGAGCTCCGCCCCCTCCTCGACGCGCCGGCCCAAGGCGCGTCCCAGCGTCAGGCCCGCAAACGTGCTCAAAATCGAAACGAGAAAGATAACGCCCAGCGCCAGGTACAGCGGCACGCCGATGTACAGAATTGAAAAGCCGATGCCGAGCGAGTCCAGGCTAATCGATAGCGAGGCTATGAACAGACCCCACCCGCGGGACATGTCGAGCGGAACCTTTTCCTCGGCCTCGCGAATCGCTTCGAAGACCATGTAGGCGCCGACGCCGATGAGGGCCGCAAAGCCGATGTAGCCGGCGACCGCGCCCAGCAGTTGACCGGCCAGCGCGCCCAGGCCGACGCCGATAAGATTCATTACGACCTCGGCCGTAGCAAACGCCACGCCGATGCGAATCTTCACGGCAGTTTCGGCGCCGCGCAATCCGACGCCGATGCCGACGGCGAACACGTCTAAGCCCAGCGAAAGCGCGACGATGAAGATCTTAACGAGGTGCAAGACCTGCCGAATGCGGGACGCTTTACGCGCATCCCTGCGCCGTTAAGCTATCTGCTATTTACAGCGGAGTTTTCGAACGGGTCGACCTTCGGGTGCGCGAGCAGGCTGTTGACCGCTGTGCGCAGCTGCGAAATCGTGAAGGGTTTGTTCAGAAACAAGTTCGCGCCGGCAGTCTTCGCGCGTCCGTCCATCGCGTAATTTGTGTGTCCCGAGATCATGAGAATCGGAACCGCGCGCGTGCGTTCGTCTGCGCGTAAGCGCTCGATCAGATCGATGCCGGAAATACCGGGCAACATGAAATCGCAAATGATGATATCGAAGAAGCCCTCACGATCGAGTGCGACAAGCGCGCTTTCAGCATCGTTGCGCGTAACGATTTCATAAGGGCCCTTGCGCAGCACCGTTTCGATGAGCGTGCAGATCGCCGGATCGTCATCCGCTATGAGAACCCGCCACGTCCGTTGCGTCATGTCGCCCACCTTTTTCCCTCCGCCGCCACCCGGCGCCTAGCCAAGCGCTCCGGATTTGGTAAAGTTTTGCGTATGAAAGACCACGCAGGCGGAGCACTCTTCTACTTATCGGCGGTAGTGCTCGTACTCATCATGCTCGGCCCGGTCATTGCGATGCTGGCGGCCGTCCCGCCAGCCGCAGTTGTGCACGCATTTGCATCGCCTGCCGCGCAGGATGCGTTACGCGTATCGCTCGTCGCATCGACTATCGCGGTCGCGGCCGCGTCCATACTCGGCGTGCCCGCGGGTTACGCACTTGCGCGCGCACCGCGCGCGATGCGCGGCATCGCACTCTCGCTGCTCGCACTTCCGCTTGCGTTTCCGCCCGTCGCATCCGGCATTATGCTTTTACAAACCGTCGGCACGCGCACACCGCTCGGATCGACGCTCGCGGCACACGGCATCACGTTCGTCGATTCGCTGTGGGGCGTCGCGCTTGCCGAATTTTTCGTCGCGGGATCTTTTGTCGCAATCACTGCCGCAGCTGCGTTCGGATCGCTCGATGCAGCTTATGAAGAATCGGCGCGCACGCTTGGCGCGGGTCCGTTCTCGGTCTTTTTTCGCATCGCGCTTCCGCTAGCTGCGCCAAATGTCGTAGCCGGCATGGTGCTTGCATGGATGCGCGCAATCGGTGAATACGGCGCGACGTCGATTCTCTCGTACCATCCAACCTCGCTGCCGGTCGAACTATACGTGGCGCTCTCGGCCAAGGGCGTGGGCGAATCGCTCGCACTAACCTACGGCTTCGTCGTTCTCGCGGCGATTGTTATCGCCGTACAATGGGGATTGCGCCGCCGCGTCGTATAAAGCGGCCCATGACCGTGCTCGATCGTTTGTTTGCCCCCGATTCGCTCTTTTCCAGACGCTTTTTCTTTTTGGCAAAACGCTTCGTCGCCGGCGAGACGATCGATTCAGCGATCGCCGCCGTGCGCGAGCTGAATGCAGCCGGTATGACGGCAACGCTGGACTTCCTTGGCGAAGACGTACTCGAACGCGAAGCGGCGATAAAAACGCGGGACGAGTACTTCCGCATGCTCGACGCGATCGCTGCGGCCGGCGTACAAAGTAACGTTTCGGTGAAGCTGACGGCGATGGGGTTGCTCGTCAGCGAAGGTTTCGCGCTCGAGAATCTGAGCGCCGTCATCGAGCACGCACAGGCCGGCAACCCGAAGGACCCGTTTGTCCGCATCGACATGGAAGGCTCGACCGTTACGGAGGCAACGCTTCGTGTGTTCGAGCGGGCCTACGCAATGCACAAGAACGTCGGCCCGGTGCTGCAGGCGTATCTCAAGCGCACGCCTCAAGACGTCGAGCGCGCGATCGAGATTGGGGCACGCGTGCGTATCTGTAAAGGCGCGTACAGCGAGCCGCCCGAGATCGCCTATAAAGACATGGTCGAAATCCGCCTCAAATATTTACAGTGCGCCGGCGAACTCCTGACGCGCGGCAACTATCCGGGAATCGCCACACACGATCCGGCGCTCATCGAAGCGGTGCGCCGGTTCGCGCGCGAGCACGGAATTGCGAACGACAAGTTCGAGTTTCAAATGCTCTACGGCGTGCGCCCCGCGCTGCAGCATCAGCTGGTAAAGGACGGATACCGCTTGCGCATTTACGTGCCGTTCGGTACGCATTGGGCGGGATATTTCTACCGTCGGGTTGCGGAGCGCAAAGAAAACGCGTGGTTCGCGCTCTCGTCCGTGTTTAGTAAGTAGCCGGCTTTGCCGCGGTGAGAGCCGTAGTACAAAGAGTCTCGCGGGGCAGCGTCACCGTCGAAGGCAAAATAACGGGCGAGATTGCAAACGGTCTCGTCGTGCTCTTGGGGGTCGGCGTCGACGACAACGAACGCGACGCCGATACGTTGGCCGAAAAGATTGCAAATCTGCGCATTTTTCAAGACGATGCGGGATTGATGAACCGCAGCGTACGGGAGGTGCGCGGCGGCGTGCTGCTCATTTCACAATTCACCTTGCACGGTGACGCACGCAAAGGCCGCCGGCCGTCGTTCATCACCGCAGCGCGCGAAGATCTCGCAAAACCGCTCTACGAACGTGTCGGTACGTTGCTCGAGCGGAGCGGTTTGCCCGTGGGGTACGGCATCTTCGGTGCGCACATGGACGTCGAGCTGGTCAACGACGGTCCCGTCACGATTCTCCTGGACACGAAGAAGCTGTTCTAAGGCGCTCGAACATCCGCTCCGGAGGACGTGGCCATGTCACTGGAAGCCTTGTCCGCGGCCGCAGCCGCAGGAACGTTCATCGTAATCACGGCAAGCGCCATCGCCGCACTCGTGCAACTTCGGCATCTGCGCATCAGTAATCAACTCGACGGTCTTCTCACGTTCTTACAGATCCTGCAATCTGCAGAGATGCGCGAATTACTCAATTTCGTACGGCACGATCTTGCAGATCGGCTGCGCGATCCCGAATTTCAAAACGAGCTTCGGGAACGTCCCGTAAATCGCGCAAAGCATCCCGAACTTTACGTCTGCCAATTCTTCGATCATATCGGCTCGCACGTGCGCTCGGGGCTCATCGAAGAAGCGATTTTTCTTCAGACAACGTGGTACGACGTGAATCTATACTGGACGTTGCTGACGCCCGTACTGGAAATCACGCGCCAGAATACGCCGCAGGATAATCGCCGGAAGTACGCCTTCGAAAACTTCGAATACTTGGCCGCACGTGCCGCGCTTTGGATGGAGCGGCATCCCAATGGAAATTATCCCGCCGGTACGCCGAAAATGCTTGCTGAAGCATTAGAAGCGAACGCGTAGGGAAAGATGCGTACATGCGTACGCGTCATATTTTTCTTGCGCTCATACTGCCTCTGCCGCTCGTCGCCGCTAGCGGCGTTTCCGCTGGCGACCGCGCGTTTGTTCAGGCGGCGCTGAAGAGCGGCATTGCCGAAGTGCAGCGCGCCGCCGTGCAAGTCAACGCCGTCGATTATCGGGTCCGCCAGTACGCGGGCAGAATGACGACCGACCATCAAGCGGCAAATCAGCAGCTTGCCGCGATTGCTGCGGACATTGGCGTCGATACCGGCTCGGCGCAGCCCATTCAACCGCAACCGGCGACGACGCCCGGGGCGGGAGCGCCGAATATGCCGTCCGGTGCAAAAGCACTTACGCCGGTCGCATACTTTAGCGCAGAAGTGCGAGCGCATCAGCAGGCCATTGCGCTCTTTTCGCGCGAGGCTTCGAGCGGATCCAATACAAAATTACAGGCGTTTGCGAAAAAGACGCTTCCCGTGCTGAAAGAACACCTGCGGCTGGCGCAGACGTATCTAAAACAAGAGCAGCAGCTGCACCACTAGCATATGCGCGCGCCGGCCGGCGGCATCGCGGCGACGCTGATCGGCGTCGCGTTTATGGGCAGTGGGCTCATTACGCCGCTCTACGTTCTGTATGAGAAAGCGTTCGGGTTTTCCGAGGTTACCACGACGCTCGTCTATGCGGCGTATGTGGTCGGAAATCTCGCTGCGCTTTTGTTCTTCGGCAAGCTATCCGACGATATCGGGCGGCGCCGCGTCGGCGCTGCAAGCATTGCCGTCGGCTGCGCGAGCATGCTGTTGTTTCTCTTTGCGCGCGACACGACTTGGCTGTTCGTTGCACGCGTGCTGAGCGGTATCGCAGTCGGCCTGGCATCCGGAACCGGTACCGCATGGCTTGCCGACCTCCTCGACGACAAGGCACGAGCTACTGCGTTAGCAACCGCGGCCAACGCGTTCGGCTTTGCCGCGGGGCCGCTCGCGGCGGGATTTCTCGCCCAATACACCGGCTCGCCGCTGCACTTTCCGTTCTACGTCTATTTGCCACTCGTCGTTGCAGCCGGGATGCTGCTACCGCTCGCGCCCGAAACCGTGAATCCGCGGCGCAGAATAACGCTCGAAGCGTTGCGTCCGCGAGTCGGCGTGCCCAAAGAGATTAGAGGCGAATTCCTCGCGCCTGCGATAACGGCGTTCGGCGTGTTTGCGCTGGTTGGTTTTTACGCTGCGCTTATCCCCACCGTGCTGCGCACGAGTTTGCACATCGTTCAGCCGGCCATCGGCGGCCTCGTAGTGTTCGAACTCGCGTTTCTAGCCGGCATCGCAAGTCTCGTCATGCAAAAGGCTGATAATCGCAGCGTCATGCTGGCAGCGCTGGTTTTGCTTATTCCCGCTATTGCTTTACTCTTGCTCGCGCAGTCCGACCATTCGATGGTGATGCTCTTGGTTGCAAGCGCGATTGCCGCGGTGTGTTGGGGCTTCGGTATTCGCGGTTCCTTGCAAGTCGTCAACGAAATTGCGCCGAAGAACCAACGAGCGGCGGTTGCTTCGAGTTACTACATTGCAGGCTTCGTCGGTAATTCCATACCGGTTGTCGGCGTCGGTTTGCTATCAAGCGCGGCGAATTCCGACCTGGCGACTTTGACGTTCGGCTGCACGATCGCGGCGTTCGCAATTTTCGCTATTGGCTCGGCGGTGCGTCCTGCGTCGTTCCGTCGAGATAGCCGATGTGCGTAACGAAACACCGGATCGCTTGCCCTTGCGGATGAATTGACGGCGCTTCGCCCACCACGAACGTGACGTTCCGCTTCTGGCCGGGATCGAGCTCCTGTTGCAGGTGCGCCGAAGCGGTATATTTCTGATAGCGGAAATTTTGGTAAAACGCCGCGGCCAAGTCCATGCGTGAAATGGGGCGATCGGATTGATTCACGACGCGGGCAACGATGTCGAATTGGAGCGGCCCGGCGACAGCGCTGCAAACCGAGACCGAAACCGGAAGCTGTTGAGGATTGCCGGCGCATGCGGCGAGCGTTGCCGCGCAGCATGCACACGCAGCAGAGCGAAAACCCAAGCTCATCACGCTTTCGTGTCGGGCAGGCGTTCCACGCGGACGATTTTGTCGGATTCGATCAAGCGCCCGAGAACGTCGAACCCGGAGACGACTTTTCCGAAAACCGTAAAGTCCCGGTCCAAATGCAACTGCGGCGAAAGCGTAATGTAAAATTGCGTTCCGGCGGAATCGCGGATCGCGTGCGCATTCGGCGGATCGGTGTAATTCAGCCCCATCGAAATGACGTAGCTGTCCTGTTCGATCGGATTCTCTTCTGCCGGAATCGTGTAGCCCGCATCGCCGTTGCCGTTGCCGGTCGGATCGCCGGTTTGCACGACGAAGTCCGGCACGATGCGGAACCAGGGATTGTTATCGTAGTACCCGCGGTTTGTGAGATTGAGAAAGTTCGCGACCGTCAGCGGCGCCCACTCGGGATAGAGCTCGATGTAGATGTTGCCCTCGGTCGTCACGATGCGTACGCGTGGATGCGGACCAGCCGACGGACCCGTAAACGCCGCAACCGTCGAAGCCTCGAGTCTTGGACGAAGGATCGCCTCATCCGCAGACGGTTTGTGCGGTTTGCCGTTCATCGGCGTGCGCGGCAGTGCCGGCAAATACGACAGCGTATCCGCAACCGGCGCCGGAGTTTGCACGCCCGCCGAGATCTTCGTGAGGTGCTCGGTCATCTTTCCGCCCTGAAGCACCGCTATGGATTCCAGCGCTTGTTCGCGCACGCGCCAGGACGGATCGTGCAAGAGCGGTTTCAGCAGTGCCATGCCGGCGCGGTCGCCGCGCCGTCCGAACGCACGCACAGCCTCGATGCGGACCGTTTCATCGGCATCCTTTAGTCCATCGGCCAGAACGCGCTGCGGTGCATCCTTAGCGTAAGCGCGGAACAGCGTCCACATAATATGCCACCGTACGAACGCGCTGCGATTTTGATAGTACGCCCGCGCAAGCGCAACAACCAGGGATTGTTTTTCGGATGAGGCGTTAAAGCTTTCGAACGACGTAGCAGCACGCGCCCGCACGACCTCGTTGCGGGCATTCAGCAGTCTGATGACACGTCGCGCGGCCGTGCGTTCGGATGCAGCGTCGAACGCGTGCGCCGTTTCAACGCGATCTGTCGCGTCCAATGCTGAAATGCGCACCGCATCGGACGTATCATTGAGTGCGGCGAGCACCGTTCTTGCAGCGCGAGCGCCGCCGATAAGGCCACTGCCATACACCGCCATCGCACGCATCGCGACATCGCGATCGCCGGCATGGGCTTCGAGTAACGGAAGGCCCCCCGGCTGCTTCGTGCGGCCGATGGCCAGCGCCGCCCTTAATGCAAGCGAGCGGTCATTCGAGCTTAAGAATTCGGCCAGGCGTCCGTTACCTAAGGAGCGCGACTCCTCCAGTTGTACGATTTGTGCGTAGGGGTTAGGTGCCGCAGACGCGCCTCCGAGCGCTACAATAAGCACAAGGGGCACGGTCCACGAATAAAGCACGCTCTTAAGCAAATCTATACCAACTTTCTGGACCGAACTTGCGTTCTAGTATATGGAGCATGAGATTGCCGTCCTTCTTGGGCGGCGCAAAGAACCGAGGTATAAGAACCCTACATGAGTACACCCAACACTCCGGCGCCGAAAAAGGGCGGCGGCATGACGGTCCGGGAAGCCGGCCAAAAAGGCGGCGAGACCGTCAAGAAAAAGTACGGCCCGGAATTCTACGAGCAAATCGGCCGCAAGGGCGGTCAAGCGACGAAAAACGCCCACGGCCACGCCTTCTACGAGCAAATCGGCAAGAAGGGCGGCAAGAAAGGCGGCGAAGCGACACGCGACAGGTATGGCCCGAATTTCTACGAGCAGATCGGACAAAAAGGTGGCCAGAAAGTCAAACAGCTCATTGAAGAAGGCAAGCGTGCCGCAGCTGCAGCCCAGCTCGAGAACCAAGCAAAAAAAGCGAGCTAGACCGGTCCGAGTCCGCGCCGGAATCCTGATACTAGCGGCGGCATGTGCCGCCGCTGCCGCCGGCGTGAGCCCCCAACAAGCTCGCGCTATTGTGGTGCCGACACCCGAGCCGGCACGCAACGAACCCGCTCCGACTGCAACGAACTCGCCGAACGCGACGATTCTTCCGTACAGCTCGAGCTTGTTTTTTGTGCTCGACGATACGATCAGCTCGCACAATAAAGCGGGCACGGTGGCGCACGCGCACTTGCGCGATCCCATCGTGCTGAACCACATGACGGTCGCGCCCGCGGGAACGCGAGTCGATATCGTGGTCACGCAGACGTCGGCCGCGCAAGCCGGTAATGTCGACGGTTTCGTCGACGTATATTTCGAGGCGCTGCCGCTTGCAACGGGTAAATCGCTGCCGCTTACCACGCCCAGCGCGCACATCAATCCTCATATGAGCGCCGGACAAGCATCGACCCGCGGAATCACCGACACCGTCGGCGACATCTTCATCCCCGGGCATTTCCTCTATCATATGGTGCGCAAAGGCTCCGACGTAACGCTGCGGCCGGGCACGATCATCCGTGCGCGCACGGCCGCCACGCTGCACGTGGCCAACGGTGCAATAGCCATAAGCACGCCGCCGCCGTTTAAAACGACGCTCGACACGCCGGCCCCGGCATTCGTTCCGGCTCCGCTCGCTACGCCTCCGGGATTCCACGCTCCGACGCCGAAGCCGTCGCCCAGCGTTCATCCGACGACAACACCGTAATAATAAACGGGAGGCATCCCAATGAAACGTGCCGTTTTCGCGCTGACGCTTCTTGCGTTCGGCGCGTTTTCGTTTAACGCCGCAACTCTGGCCGCAACGGGGGCGGCAAAACCTAAGCTGCCGGATAAACCTTTGGCCGCGGAGACCGCATTCGTCCAGCAAGTCACCGCAGACTTGAACAAGCGCTTCCCGACGCCCGCCGACGCGGAAAAGGCCGGGTATTTTCGCTACAACAATGAGGACAAGACCGGCGCTATCAGCTACGCAAACTTGAAGTGGAATAGCGCGCAAGATCCGTCGAATCCGCAGCCCAGTCAGCTTTGGTATGATGTGAAAGGCCGTCTTCTCGGCGCCGATTTCTCGGTTCCGCTCAAGGACAGCGCAACAACGCCGAAACTGTGGAATCTAAACCCGGGGCGTTGGTTCGAATTCAAACACGATCACGTGCATTACATTCTCAAGGGCACCGGCGATGCGCAATACGGCCATGCCGTGCGTGCGAGCGATTTTATCAAAGCCGGTGGTGATTTGAGCGATCCGCAGGCTGCTGCCATCGTGAAGATGGGCAAGGTGAAGAGCGCGGACCAAGTCGCCAAAGTCTTCACCTTCCCGGCGCAGTGGAACGTCGAGGTTTGGGTAACGCCGAACCCGCTCGGCGCTTTCGCCGAGACGAACCCACTGGTTCATCCAAGCGCCAACGCCGGCAAGGCCGAAATGTAGCTTTTACATCGCCTGCTTTGTCATCGCGAGGTATCGAACGGCTTGTCATCGTGAGGTATCGAACGACACCGAGCGCAGTCGAGGCGGTAAAAGAAAAACGCCCATCAAGGGCGTTCTTCTTTTTTTCAGCTTTAAAGTTTTACGACAGCTTGTCCAGCCCCTTCGACAGGCTCAGGGTCGTTCGATACCTCACGATGACAAGCCGTTCGATACCTCACGATGACAAGCCGTTCCATGCCTCACGATGACAAGCCGTTCCATGCCTCACGAGGACAAGGAGGTTCTACTTCTGAACTGCGCAGGTCTTCGTTGCTAAATCGATTGCGGAATCCGCGGCGGCGTTTTCCGCTTGATCGATAACGTCGCGCTGGCCGTTGAAGCGCAGATAGCTTTTGATGTCGCGCATGTCTCTGGGCACCTGCGACTCCGCAAGTTCTTCCCGGCTGATGTCCAAGTCCGCTGGGGGCTGGTAGCTCATCATGGTCTGAACGACGCCGCCGACGTCGGTGGCAAGCTGATATTGTTTGTTGTACGCCAACTGCAGCTTTTCAGCGACTTGGTGCAGCTGCTTGGCGTCGTTCGAGTCGGTCGTCAGTTTTTCGCCGTTGCGAAGCAAGTTGACTTGCTCCTGAATCATCGGCAAACTCTTTCGGATGCCGTCGACGTACTTCATAAGTTGGACGCGCGTGCTCGCGTACCGGATCTGGTAATCCGCATGATGAAAGACGTCGTTCAGGTTGACCAGCTGGACGTCGACTTGATCGAAATCACGATCGTTCGCGAGCATGGGCAGAACCGCAGCGTTAAAGTGCTGCGCGATGCTGCTGCAAAACGGCGTGGCGCGCACGTTTGCAATCGTCTTGAGCTGACTGCTTGGCGAAGGCGACGGTGTCGAAGGCGCGGGCGGCGCCACACCCATTAGTAAGAACGCGAAAAACGCGCCGGCGGCGCGTTTTATCACTATTCGTTACTCCAGTAGTCTTTAAGCGCTTTACCGCGCGAAGGATGCCGAAGTTTGCGAAGCGCTTTGGCTTCGATCTGGCGGATGCGTTCGCGCGTCACGCCGAACTCTTGACCGACTTCCTCGAGCGTGCGCTGGTGGCCATCCTCGAGCCCGAAGCGCAGCACCAGTACCTTTCGCTCCCGCTCGGTGAGGTTTTGAAGCACGTCCTGCATTTTCTCTTTGAGCAGCATGACGGACGCCGCTTCGGCGGGCGCGACCGCCTCTTGGTCCTCGATGAAGTCGCCCAGATGCGAGTCCTCTTCTTCGCCGATCGGCGTTTCAAGCGAAATCGGCTCTTGGCTGATCTTGATGACCTCGCGGACCTTCTCGGGCGTAAGGCCCATTTCGGCGGCGATCTCTTCGACCGACGGATCGCGTCCGAGCTCTTGCAGCAATTGCCGCGAGATTTTGATGAGACGGTTGATCGTCTCAACCATGTGCACCGGAATGCGGATCGTACGCGCCTGGTCCGCCAGAGCGCGCGTAATGGCCTGACGAATCCACCACGTGGCGTACGTCGAGAACTTGTAGCCCTTGCGGTAGTCGAATTTCTCGACGGCGCGAATGAGGCCCAGATTTCCTTCCTGAATGAGGTCGAGAAAAAGCATGCCGCGGCCCACGTACTTTTTCGCAATCGAGACGACCAGGCGAAGATTCGCCTCCGTCAATTGACGCTTGGCCTCTTCACCCTGCGCGATGATGACCTGATTGGTCGAACCGTTCTTGGCCAGCTCGTGTTCGCCGGCCTCAATCTTCATGGCGAGATTCTTCTCGTCTTCCATGGACAGCAGCGGTACGCGCCCGATCTCTTTAAGATACATGCGGACCGGGTCGTCCAACGCAAGCCCGGCCGATAGCGTTTCCGCTGGTTCTTCCTCGGCTTCCGGCTTGTCTTCTTCGCCTTCTTCAACGACTTCGATGCCCGCTGCGTTCAAGTCGGTCATCAGATCGTCGAAGATCTCCGCTTCATTGAGATCCTCGCGCGTCTCGGCGAGCCGTCCGACTTCGAGGTTGATTTCTTCGAGCGTGATCGAACCGCGCTTCTTGGCGCGCTCCAAAACTTTTTTCTTCAGCTCTTCTACTGAAGCCGGCGCCGCTTCCGCAGTTGCCGTAGCGCCGTTTGCGGACGCTGCTTTCTTGCGTGGCATTACTTTTACTCACCCCCTTCCGGTTTATTTTTTTAGTTTCGTAACCAGCGCGTCGAACTCGTCGCGCAACTGGCTGCTGACGTTTTGCCCAGCCATGACCAATTCGTCGATGTGCCTGGACAACTCCTGATACCGCCGCCGGTCGTCATCGAGTTGCAGCCGCTCGACCACTCGGTCCAAGTGCGCCCGGCGCTGCGCCGAGTCCTCGTAACGAACGATGGAACTGCGGTCTCGCTGCCCAAGCGACGTTAAGACCCCTATGCTCTCGTTATCGTCCGCAAACAGTGCAAACACATCCGCCGTCTGGCCAAGACGCTCCGAATTTTCAACAAGACGTGCGTAAATGCGCGCATATGTTTCACTTCGAAAGCGTTCGACCGGAATACGACCCGAAAACTCGTGCACGAGCTCCGGTTCTTCCAACATGATCGCAAGCGCTTCACGTTCGAACGACGACGGTTGCAGGCTCGTGGAAATGTGGCGAGTCGACGGTGCGACGCCGGTACGCGGCGCGAAGTTTGCCGTGTTTGCGAAGAAGCGGCTATTCCGGAGGTCATTCTCGTTGACCTTCAGACGTTTCGCGATCCAAACACGCCAGCGGTCCCATTCCATTTGCGGGGTCATCCGCCGGATCAGCGCTTCTGCTTCTTTCGCGATGTCCGCCGGAGAATCAAACCCGCGGGCGAGGCGCTCGGTTTCACGTTCGAGACGATATTCGATTGCGGGCTTCGCGCAAGCAAGCAGCTCGCCGAATGCCCGGGCGCCCGCTTGTCGCACAAAGCTGTCGGGGTCCATGCCTTCGGGTAACGAAACGATGCGCACGCCCGACCCGGCGTGTTCGATTACCTGAACCGCGACCTCGATCGCCTTTCCGGCAGCCGCATTTCCGGCCGTATCGCCGTCGAAGCACAGAAAGATGCCGTCGGCATATTTGCGCAGCTCTTTTGCCTGCTCTTCGGTGAACGACGTGCCCAGCGACGCAACTGCGTTTTCGAATCCGGCCTGATGCAGCGCAATGCAGTCCAGGTAGCCCTCCACGACGATCAGCGTGCCATCGCGCGAAGCGGCGCGCCGCGCCGCGTTGAGCGCGTACAAATGACGGCCTTTGGTGTATACCGGCGTCGTCGAAGTGTTCAAATACTTAGGCTCTTCATCACCGAGAGCGCGCCCACCGAAGGCGATCACTTCGCCCGTTGTCGCATACGTCGGCACCATGAGCCGGTCGCGGTAGAAATCGTAAAAGCCGCGTTCGCTGCGCTTCACTAGGCCGGCCTTAACGGCAATTTCGAGGTCGACGCGATTTCGCCGCAGCTCGTCGGTGAGCGCGCTCCATTCGCCGGGAGCGTAGCCGATGTGGAATTTCTCCACGGTCGCTTGGGAGATGCCGCGCCGTTCGCAATAAGCACGTGCTGCCTCTCCGCGCGCATCCCGCAGCATTCTTTCGAAAAACGCCGTTGCAATCTGGTTTGCTTCGTAAATTGCTTCGCGCTCGCTGCGGATGCGCGCCGCGTGGGGACTCTCCGGTTCCAGTTCGATGCCCGAGCGCTGGGCCAGCATGCGGACCGCGTCGGGAAACGACAAGTTCTCGAGCTTCGAGACGAACGTAATGACGTCGCCTCCGGCGCCGCATCCGAAGCATTTGAAGAAGCCTTTATCGGGGTGCACGTGAAACGACGGGGTTTTTTCGTTGTGAAACGGACATAGCCCGACGAGATCGTTTCCGCGCTTATGCAGCGGGACGTACGACCCGATAAAGCTCGCGATATCGACGCGAGCATGAATTTCACGAATTGCGCCTTGATCCAACTTCATGCTTGGCAGGGGGGTTCTTCGCCGTGGCCGGAACAGAGTCCATCAATGAAGCGGATTTACGATCCGGTCCACCACTTCATCGAACTGACGTCCGCCGAAGCGCGGTTGCTCGACTCCGCAGTCATGCAGCGTCTGCGGCGCCTGCGGCAACTGGGGCTTGCGTATCTTGCGTTTCCGTCGGCCGAACACTCGCGTTTCACGCACGCACTCGGGGCTCTGGCCATGGGAACGCGCGCGTTCGATGCGCTGGTGCGTCACGGACGTGAATTTTTTGTAAACGACGCGGACGTCGCGTACCAGCGCCGCCTCGTGCGCGCGGCGCTGCTTCTGCACGACATCGGCCATGGGCCGTTCAGCCACGCGTGCGAAGCAGTGTTGGGTGTCCGGCATGAGGACCGTACGCGAGCGCTATTGGGGTTGCCCGAGATGCAGTCACAACTGAGCGCACTGGACGTCGACCCCCAGCACGTGCACGATTTGATCCTGGGTTCTCCGCAAACGCCGTACCCTGTGCTGGCGGAGATCGTCAGCGGACCCAATCTGGACGCCGACCGCATGGATTACCTGATGCGCGACGCATACTTTACCGGCGTTTCGGGCGGACGATACGATGCGGATCAACTCGTCGGTTCGCTGCGAATTTTTGAAATCGGCGAACGCACGGTGATGGGGATCGACCGCCGCGGCGTCGTCGCGCTGGAGTCGTTCGTGCTCGCGCGCTACATGATGTTCGCGTCCGTGTATTTTCATCACACGACGCGAATGTTCGAACGGATTCTGCAGCGCGTGTTGCGCGAGTTGTGGCCGCATCCCGGTGCGCTCGATCCGATCGATGAATTCTTACGTTGGGACGATTTTCGCGTGCTGAACGAACTGCGCGATTCACGCTCCGAGGCGGCACGCGCGCTGCGCGAGCGCATTCGTCTCTACGCCGTGGCAGCCGAGTTCAACGCCGAACACGATTTGAGCATGTACGAGCAGTGCGAGCGCGCTCTTTGGGAACGTTTCGGCGCCGATGCGGTTTGGAGCGACGAACAGTCGCAGCTGATCCATCGTCTGCCGCTGCAGATCGACGGCAACAGCCGCACGGTGTGGGTCGGAACGGCGTCCGGCGCAATCGTCGATGCCCGTGAGACGTCGGATCTCATCGCGAAACTCTCAGGGAAAGCATATTGGCGTAAACTCTTCGTCGAACGCAGCCGGGTGGACGTCGAGGAAGCGCGCCGCATTTGCCGCGAAATCGTCCGTCCTTCCGCCAATGTACGTTAGGGTCGTCAACTTCGCCAATCTCATTCTGCAGTACATCCCAAAACACGCGAACGTTCTCGAAATAGGCTGCGGCGAAGGGCAGCTGACCCAACTGCTGCGCGACGCCGGCTGCGAGGTTACGCCGCTCGATCCGAAACCGCGCGCACCGTTCGATGTGTTTGAAGTACACTTTGAAGACTTCGAAGGGCCGCCGAAATCGTTTGACTGCATCGCGACGCAACTTGTTTTGCATCATGCGCACGAACTCGACGCGTTTCTCGATAAAGCGCAGCGGCTGCTCAAGGCCGGCGGCGTGCTGGCAATCGACGATTACGGCTGGGAGCGGCCGGACAAAGACGTTAGCGAAGAGTGGCGCGACGAACGGCGCGACCTTCACACCTCGGTAGCGATGCTCCAAGCGCTTCGTAAGCGGTTTACGCCGATTTATTACGCAGACCATGCATATTTTGATGATGGCGCGGGCAGCGATTCGCTCGCCTTCACGTTTGTCGGCAGACCGATGCGATGAGCGAGCCCGTACTGCTGGTCTTGGGCCTGGTCGCATCGGTCGCTCTTGCCGTCATTGCCAAGCGGCTGCAGGTACCTTATCCGATCGTTTTTGTTGTGGCCGGAACGGCGCTTGCGTTCGTGCCGGGCCTTCCTGCAATACAAATATCGCCGGATTGGATTTTTCTCGCGGTGCTTCCGCCGCTGCTCTTCTCGGCAGGCTGGACTACGGATTGGGCAATCTTTCGAGCGAATGCGCGCGCAATATTGCAGCTTGCAATCGGCCTTGTCGTTGTCACGACGGTCGCAGTGGCGTTCGTCGCAACCCGGATTGTGCCGGGCCTCGCGCTCGCGCCGGCATTTGCCCTCGGCGCGATCATTTCACCGACTGATGCGATAGCGGCAAGCGCGACGTTCACGCGGTTTGAAATACCGCGGCGCATTATCGGCATCATCGAAGGCGAAGGTATGGTGAACGACGCGACGGCGCTGGTTATCTATGGGTATGCCGTCGCTGCAACGCTCGCGGTAAGCGCAGCGGGAAACTTCTCGTTGCTTGCCGCCGTCCGCTCCTTCATTGTCGTCGCCGCGGGCGGTATTGCGCTTGGGCTGATCGTCGCATGGTGCGTTGAATTCATTTCGCGCCAGCTCGAGCAGTTCGAATTGAACGACTCGCTCATCGACAACCTTCTGCTGATCGGCGCCCCATACGTTGCCTACCTTGCCGGTCAGGCCGTACACGTATCTGCAGTTCTGGCCGTCGTCATTGCCGGTATTACTCTTTCTCGGCGCTCGTCGGTAGTCTACAGCCCGCAAGTGCGCCTTATCGCGTGGAACGTCTGGTCGCTGTGGATTTTCGTGCTGAACGCATACATGTTCTTGCTGATCGGTCTGCAGCTGCGTCTTTTTATCGCGGGCAACGCTCAGGTTTCGCGCGTCCTTCCCGCCGCCGCCGCGATCGCGCTGCTCGTTATCGCCGTGCGTCTGGTGTGGGTCTATCCGACGGCGTGGATCGCCAGACTCATACCCGCTGTAAGACGCGTCGATCCGTTGCCTGCGCTTGGCGCACTAACCATCGTCGGCTGGAGCGGAATGCGCGGCATCGTTTCGCTCGCAGCGGCGCTGGCTTTACCCAATAATTTTCCGGACCGCGAACTGATCGTGTTCGTCACGTTCGTCGTAATATTCATAACGTTGGTCGGGCAAGGCGTTACACTCGATCCCGTCCTGAACTTTTTACATATTCGCGAGGAGGAAGAAGAAGGCCGCCGGGAAGTCGAGTTGCGGATCCGCGCGCTCGAGTCCGGGCTGCGGCGATTAACGGAAATCGATGGGGAGACGAGCGACCCGCACGTGCGCGGCGATCTTTCGCGCCTTCGCGCCGAGTATTCGAGCCGCATCGAACACCTGCGCAACGAAATAGCCGCAGAAGGCGACACGCTGCCGCCGCAAACGCAGGAGCATCTTGACTATGCCGAACGCGAAGCTTTGCACGCAGAGCGCCGAGCCATCATGGACCTGCGCGACCGCGGCGAGATTCCGGACGAAGCGTTCCGGCGTATTGAATACGATCTCGACCTTGCTGAATCGCGTCTAAAACTCGAGCGCTAGCGCAAAACGGCAATTCCGGCAGCGCCGGAGAGCAAGATAAGGGCCGGCGCACTCAATTTCGTGCGCAGCATTAAAACGGTCACGGCGGCCGCGATCGCATACGCGCCCACTCCGTGCGCGACGCCTCTGCCGATCGTAAAAACGCTCGACCATACCAGACCGACGATCACCGGAGCAAGGCCTTTTGCGATCGCGTCTTTCCATTGAACGTTTTGCCACTTCGTCCAAAGTTTATCGGTGACCATCATAAGCGCACTCGACGGTACGAACATTGCCGCCAGCGCGACCGCTGCGCCGGAAATGCCCGCAACCGTAAAGCCAATCAGCGCGGAAAAGATGGTCGTCGGGCCCGGAACGAGCTTGCCGATCGTATAAAATTCGCTGAACTGCGAGGACGTGATCCAATGATACTGTTCGACGACGTCGTGATGCATCTGCGGAATGATGCCTTTGCCGCCCCCGAAACCGAGGACCGAAAGAACGGAAAAGACCTGAATCATCCGCCAGTAAACGTTCATTGCGCACGGGCCTTTTGGGCGCGGTGCCTCCAGATGCCGAGCGCGCCAAATACAAGCAGAACGTACAGCAAATGAACGTGGAAGGCAGTGACCGCCGCGGTCGTCGCTGCAAGGAGTACGAAATTCAGCCAGTCCTTTTTGAGGTCGACGCTCAATTCGATTGCATTTCCGAGCGTCAAACCGACCGCGCCGGCCGCGCACCCCAGAAGCGCGGCGTGAACGAACGGATTGCCGATGAAGCGAAAGTACAGCGCGCCGGCAATGAGCACGATCGCGAATGCCGGGATGGAAACCGCCACCAGCGCCGTGATCGCGCCCGGAATGCCGCGAACGCGTTGCCCGCAAAAGACCGCTAAGTTCAGAATATTCGGGCCCGGCATAATCTGCGCGAACTCCAGGCCTTCCATGAACTCGTCTTCGGACATCCACGCGTGGGTCGTCACGACTTGGCGGCGTACGGACGCCTTTTGACCGCCTCCAAATGCAGTCGCGGATATTGACCCGAAGATCGCCGCGATCTGCAGGAGACCCGGTTTCGTGCCGCTTGCAGAGCGCAGCGCCGCTTCAGTCAACGTTCGATATCGGCCCGTCGGTTACGGGGCTATTGTGCTTGCCGGACAGGATATGGATGTGCACGTGCTCGGTATGCTGATACGGCGGAAGGACGCCCATGCGGATGACAAAACCTTTTTCGGACAATCCCAGCGCAATCGCGACCTTTTGAATGCCGCCGATAAGTTTATTCCAGATGTATGCGTCGCCGAGGCCCATGTCGAGCAGCGTCGGAACCCACTTCTTCGGAATAATCACGACGTGGACTTCCCACCATTCTTCCCGGCTTGGGTCGACGTTGTGCTTGAACGCAAAAACGTCTTCGTCTTGATAGACGACCTCGTCGGCTTTTGCGCGAGTGCCGTCGAGACGCCCGCGAAACGTATGATTGGGATCCGGCTTCTCCCAAACGTGCTGCGCGTCGCCCGATATAATCTCTGAGAGCGGCGTTGTCATGGAGAGTTTTTACCCGAACCGGGGAACATTGTGCAAACCTCGCAACGGGTTTATGAGGGGCTTTCTATGCCGAAAGATGGCGCGTCCAGAGACATACTGCTGAGCGAACTGCTTGTCAATGGTAAAATCGAATGGGGAAAAAAGGCCCAGGACTGGCGCAAGACCGTCGCCGGCGCGCAAATCGTTTATGAAGATGAACGCGTTATTGCCTTTCACGACCCCGTGGACTCGCCTCATGAATCACCGCGAGTCGCCGGTGAAATCCGCGTAACGGTTTTGGCGAAAGACCCGATCCCGTCCCTAATGGACTTAAACCTCACGCACGAGGCGCTGAACGCACAGATGCTCTTTGCGGTTCAGCAGATCGCCTACAAGCTGAATCTGCATAAAGAGGGCTTCGAAGTACGCGAGCACGTGCTGCCTCCGTACCAGCACCGTCCCGGTTACGCATTACGTATTCGCGCCGGAAAACCGCCGGCCGCCGCGAGAAACGACTCGAAAGATTCGAGCGCTTCATCCATTCCGCGCCGCGCGTAGCCGATCCGGAACCGGTCCTGTGGCGTATCGCCCAGCTCGCTGCGGAAAAGCGGCGCGGGCAGTAACAGCACGCCGGCTTCGCTGACGAGCCTGGCACAGAACGCCTCTACGCCGTCGGTGCCCAGATAGCGCGGGTAGGCAATGCAGCCGCCATCCGGTTCGTACCATTCAAACTGATCGCGGTGGCGTGCGAAGAATGAATCGAGCTTTCGTAAGTTCTGAGCGGTAAGGTCTCTGGTGCGCGCCAGAATGCGCTCGCGGGCCTTTAACGCTATTGTCGCGAGAACTTCGCTCGGCGCGGCATTGCAAATCGAAAGGTAATGTTTGACCTTGAGCATGTGCGCAAGAACCGCGCGATCGCGGCACGCAATCCATCCAATCCGCAGGCCGGGCAATCCGTACGCCTTCGACATCACATTGAGCGAAAGCGCGCGGTCGTAGATGTCGGCGGCTTGCGGCAGACGCTTTGCCGGATCGCGTTCGATGCCGCGGTATACTTCATCGCTGAACAGATAGATGCCGCGCTCGGCGCAGATATCGACCAGCATTCGAAACGTCGTCTGCGAAAGAATCTTGCCCGTCGGATTGTTCGGGAAGTTCACGGCAAGCATTTTCGTATTGGGACGTAAGGCGGCTCGCACATCGTCGACGTCCAGACTCCAGCCGTGCTCCGCTTTGAGCGGGACGCCGCTTACCTCACAAATCGATCGCGGGACGCTCTCCGTAGACTGATAATTGGGCGTGACGACGATTGCGTGATCGTCCGGTGACAGGAGCGCGTGCATCGCGCAATACAAGCCCTCTTCTGCACCAGCAAAACACAGGACGTCCTCGACTCGGATTTGCTCGTACGTCTGCGAAATCACATCCCGCAGCGGATCGGAGCCTTCGGTCGGAATATAACCCAGTCGCAACTCGTTCCAACGCGCGCGATCTGCTGCCTGCGCCATCTGCAAGAGATCCGGCAAAGATAGGGTTTCGGCGTCGGATGCAGCCAGATTGTAACGCGCCTTGAATTCCCAAATCGCGAAATACGATTCGAGGCGAAATTCCGGGAGAACCATGCGCAGCCGGGGCGGTTACCTCATTGCGCCCAGTGCGGCTTGGGCGGCGGCAAGGCGCGCGATCGGAACGCGGTACGGCGAGCAAGACACGTAATTTAGATCGAGCCCATGGCAAAATGCGATGCTGGAGGGTTCGCCGCCGTGTTCGCCGCAGATGCCGATCTTCAGATCGCTCGTTACGCCGCGGCCGCGCCTCACCGCATCCTGCATCAGCGTACCGACCCCTCGGCGGTCGAGGACTTGGAACGGATCGTCTTTCAGAATTTTCAAGTCCAGGTAGCGCGGAATAAACGACGCTTCGGCGTCGTCGCGGCTATAACCGTACGTGGTTTGCGTGAGGTCGTTGGTGCCGAACGAGAAAAATTCGGCTCCCGCCTCGGCCAGTTCGTCCGCAACGACGCACGCGCGCGGAAGTTCGATCATGGTGCCGACGTGATAGGCAACGTGAACGCCCGTTTCCGCAATGACCGTATCGGCAATGCCGCGCGCAGCATCGGCCGTAAAACGCATCTCTTCCTTCGTGCCGACGCCGGGAATCATCACTTCCGGTTTCACGTCGATCCCGCGCTTTTTGAGCGCACAGGCCGCCTCGAAAATGGCGCGCACTTGCATCGCGTAGATTTCGGGATACACGATGCCGAGCCGGCAGACGCGCAGGCCGAGCATCGGATTCTGCTCGTGCAGTTGCTGCACGCGTTTGAGCACGCGCATCTTCTGCTGATACGTTTCCGATTGTTCGCCTTCGCGCAGGCGGAGTTCCGTCGTTTCGACCAGCAGCGCCTCAAGCGACGGCAAAAACTCATGCAGCGGCGGATCGAGAAGGCGGATCGTGACCGGATAACCTTGCATTGCCTCCAAAATGCCGAGAAAATCTTCTCGCTGAAACGGCAAGAGCTTGCCGAGCGCGTCGGCGCGTGCTTCCGGCGAATCGGAAAGAATCATCTCTTGCACGATCGGCAAGCGATCTTGCTGCATGAACATGTGCTCGGTTCGGCACAGTCCTATGCCTTGCGCACCCAGTTCCCGCGCCTTGCGCGCGTCCTGCGGCGTGTCGGCGTTCGCCCACACCTCCAGCGTCCGAGCTTCGTCCGCCCAGGAAAGAAACGTCGCGAGCCAATCCGGCAGAGCGGACGGCGGATCGATGAGCTTGAGTTCACTGAGAATCACCGCCCCGCTCGTGCCGTCAATCGTAATGGGATCGCCTTGTTTGAACGTCATCTCACCGATGTGAGCAATACGGTTGCGGCGATCGATCTGCAGCGCTTCGCAACCCGCGACGCATGGCTTGCCCATGCCTCGCGCCACGACGGCGGCATGCGAAGTCGCGCCGCCTTTTGCCGTCAAGACGCCGCGCGCCGCGATCATGCCGTGCACGTCGTCGGGCGTGGTCTCGACGCGAACCAAAACGACCGCCTTGCCGGCTTTGCCCCATTCCTCCGCGGTATCTGCGTCGAAAACCGCCTCTCCGCCGGCGGCGCCCGGCGATGCATTCAACCCTTTGCAGGCGATCTCGTACTTCTCGTTCGGATCGATGCGGGCGTGAAAGAGCTGGTCGAGGGATGCCGCGCTAACGCGCGCAAGCGCTTCACGTTGTTCGATGAGACCCTCGCTCACCATATCGAGCGCGATCTTCACGGCGGCTTCAGCGCTGCGTTTTCCGGTGCGCGTCTGCAGCATGTAGAGTTTGCCGCGTTCGACGGTGAACTCGAGATCCTGCATCTCACGGTAATGGCGCTCCAGCTTGTCCGCGATCTCGACGAATTGTTTGTAGACTTCCGGTTGCGTCCGTTCGAGATCCGCGATCTTCTCCGGCGTTCTGATACCTGCGACGACATCTTCCCCTTGTGCGTTTCGCAAATACTCGCCGTACAAGCGTTTTTCGCCGGTATTCGGGTTGCGCGTAAACGCCACGCCGGTACCCGAGTCGTCGCCCATGTTTCCGAAAACCATTGAGACGATGTTGACGGCAGTGCCCCAATCGTCCGGAATCTTGTTATAGCGCCGGTAGTCGATCGCGCGTTTTGAATTCCACGAATCAAAAACCGCGTGAATCGCCAGATCGAGCTGTTCGTGAACGTTTTGGGGGAATTCGCGGCCCGTGCGTTCGCGGATGATGTTCTTGAAGTCGTTCGTCAGCGAACGCCAAGTCGCCGCGCCGATCTCCGGGTCGGTGAGGACACCATTTGCGTGCTTGACCTCCTCGATGCGATCCTCAAACGCATCTTTAGCGACGCCCATGACGACGCTTGCAAACATACAGACGAAGCGGCGATAGGCGTCCCACGCGAAGCGATCGTTGCCCGTGAGCTCGGCCAGACCCGCGACAGTACCATCGTTCAACCCGAGGTTGAGAATCGTGTCCATCATGCCGGGCATCGAGACGCGCGCGCCGCTGCGGACGGAAACGAGCAGCGGATTCGACGCGTCGCCGAAGCGCTTGCCGGTGCGCCGCTCGAGCTCGCTCATAGCCGCGCTGACGCCGTCGGTCAAGCCGGGCGGGTTGCGCCGTCCGAGCGCGTAGTACTTCAAGCAGACTTCCGTGGTGATGGTGAACCCCGCGGGGACAGGAAGGCCGGCGCGGGTCATCTCGGCAAGGCCAGCGCCCTTTCCGCCGAGGAGCTCCTTCAGATTGCCGGAGCCCTCTTCGAAAAACCAAATGGGCTTGTGCACCAAGGCCGTAGACTCAGGCGACGCGAGCGTCTCCGACATGGCTTCTCCCGTCTAATAGGAATAGCGTTTAGAGGCTTTTACCCACCACGCGCCATTCCGAGCGAGCGTTAGCCCCCCGCCGCTAGGCCATCTGGTCGCGCAAATACGCTAGGACCGCCTCGATGGCGATCCGGTCTTGCTTCAAAGAGTCTCGATGGCGAACCGTGACCGCCTTGTCTTGCAGCGTGTCATAATCGACCGTTAAGCAGAACGGCGTTCCGATTTCGTCTTGCCGCCGGTACAGCTGGCCGATATTACCCTCATCGTATTGCGTCCGGAAATGCGGCCGCAGCGCGGACTCGAGCGATTGCGCGCGCTCGACAAGTTCGGGCTTGTTCCGCGCAAGCGAAAACACCGCCGCTTGCACCGGCGCGATTTTCGGATGGAAATGGAGCACGGTGCGTTCGATCTCTTTGCCGTTGGGATCGATGCTGCGTTCCTTTTCGTATGCATCGATGAGAAATGTGAGCGTCGTGCGGTCCATGCCTGCGGAGCTTTCGATCAGCAGCGGCGTGTATTTTTTCTTATTGGCTTCATCGAAGTATTGCAAGTCCTTGCCGGAAAGCTGCATGTGCGCATCCAGATCGTACGTGCCCCGATGCGCGATCGATTCGAGTTCGCCCCACCCCCATGGAAATAAATACTCGACGTCGATACCGGCCTTGGCGTAGTGCGGACGCTCTTCAGTCGTTAGTTCGTAAAAGCGCAGCTTCTCCGGCTTGATGCCGTAATTCGAGTACCAGGCTTTACGCAGTTCCACCCACGTTTTAAACCATTCGACGTCGTTGCCGTCGTCCGGCACGAAATACTCGAGCTCGGCTTGCTCGAACTCCCGCACACGAAACGTGAAATTGCCGGGCGTAATCTCGTTACGGAAAGATTTTCCAATCTGCGCGATGCCGAACGGCGGCTTCTTGCGCGCGCTCTGATAGATGTTTTTGAAGTTGACGAAGATGCCCTGAGCCGTTTCCGGGCGCAGATAGGCCGTCGAGGCGGTGTCTTCCATCGGCCCCACAAACGTGCGCATCATCAAACTGAAGTCGCGCGGCTCGGTGAATGAATTCTTGCTGCCGCAATCCGGGCATTGCTCGAGCGATTTTAGATGATCCGCGCGAAAGCGGTGTTTGCATACCTTGCAATCGACCATGCGATCGTGAAACTGATCGACGTGTCCCGAAGCCTTCCAGGTGAGCGGATGCATGATAATCGAGGAATCGAATCCAACGACGTCGTCGCGCAGCTCGACCGTATCGCGCCACCACGCGTCTTTGACGTTGCGTTTCAGCACCGCACCGAGCGGGCCATAGTCGTAGAAGCCTCCTATGCCGCCATAGATCTCGCTGGACTGGAAAATAAAACCGCGGCGCTTCGCCAGCGCCGTGATGTCTTCCATACTTACCGGTTCTTTTTCGATTGCTTCGGCTTCCATAAGCCACTGGAGGTTTGGGAGGGCGCTCCACCCGTCCTTTTAGAGTGCCGGTACGAGCGGCCGCGCCACGTCACTCGCCCCGTAGAATGCTGCAAGGTCGAGTTTAGAAAGATGGCCAGCATCGCGGCAACGCCCGCCGGAAAGTACACGCCGCTGCCGCGCGGGAACCGCGCGCTGCGCATCCCCGCCTCGGCAGCCGTCATAGTGGCGGCGATGAGAGCCAGCATCCGGAGTGCTCTGCGGAAATCGCGCTTACACATCGCGCGAACCGCCAGCAACTCCGGTAAAGGCGAGAGCGCCGCAAGCATGACCGTCCCAAATATCGCTGCCACCGGCGCGTCTTGCGCCGCAACGTACAAATTTTTGCTGAAACCGTTCCAAATCTCGGGGAACGACCGGTACATTCGCGTCGACACCAAATCTGCAGCACCGGCCAAGCGCGAGCGAAAGCGGAAGTCGCGCTTGATCAGACGCGCAAATTCATAGTCTTCGGCAATGCAGTCGCGCACCGCGGCATGTCCACCTAAAGCTTGGTACGCACCGCGCTCGAACAGGATGAATTGTCCGTTGAAAATCGCAGCATCGGCGCGCTTGGGATCGTTGATCGCATCCAGCGAGCCGACCGAAAATGCAATCATCCACAAGATCGTCGGGAGAAACATTCGCTCGGCGAGCGTTTCAAAGCGTTGCGCGGTCAGCAAACTCAAAACTTGCGTACCGGTTTTTCGCGCGTACGCTACGGCGGACGCAGCCGCAAGCGGTTCGTGCAACGTGTCCGCATCGGTGAACAGCAGCCACGTTCCGACAGCATGCCGCGCCCCTTGCGCCAGCGCCCAAGGTTTGCCGACCCAGCCATGCGGCAGCGCGCCGCCGCGAACAACACGCAGCCGTGAGTCGGAACGCGCAATGGACTCCAATATTTTGGGCGTACGATCCGTTGAACAGTCGTCGACGGCGATCACTTCAAAGTCGGGATAACGCTGCGCAAGGAGCGATCGTACGCATTGCTCGATCTGATGCTCCTCATTTCGCGCCGGGACAATGATGGAGAGCGACCCGAGCGCATCGGCAGCCTCCAATACATCGATACGCTGGCGCGAGCGCAATGTCACGCTCATCGTGCGAATAATGAATGCACCGGCTGCGGCCAGCGCGAGGCGCTCTAGGTGAATCACCTGCGTTTCTTCAGAAACTCTGTAGCGATTTTTTTGGGAGCACGCACCAGCCACGCCTCAACGATAAGGTCTTTCAGTTCCGTCGGCGAGATTTTTTCCAAGCGAACGAGCACGGCCGGATAACCGTCAAAGTGGGACGTGGTGAAATACACTGTTGGATCACGCGCCAACAAGACGTCTTTCATTTCAAGGTCTGCGGTGCGCACACCCAAGATTGGCCCGGCAGGTGCGTTATCGCCAAGAGCGGCGAGATCGCTGCGCCGCAGCGGCCGCTCCCACACGAAACCCTTACCGTTTACGGTCCACGATGTGGCATCGCCGTGCGTCGATTCTTCCGAAGTGCCAGGCAGCGCCAGCGCGAAGCGGCGCACGTCGTGCCATGATGCCATGATGTTAGTTGTTAAGCGCTGACTTTGTGGGCCTTCGGTTGCGTCTCAGCCCTGAGTTGGCCGCAGGCGGCAGCGATATCGCGGCCCATGTTTTGCCGCACGGTCGTGGGAATGCCGGCCTGGTCGAGAATGCCCGCGAACTTCCAAATTTGTTCGTTTTCGGTTCCCGCGAACGGGGCATCCGGCGTCGTATTGTATGGAATGAGGTTTACGTGATATAGGTGGCCCTTCATGCGGCGCGCAAGTTCGCGGGCGTCTTCCTCGGAATCGTTGATTCCGCGCAGCATCACGTACTCGAAAAATACCTTGCGGTTCGTTTTTTCGATATAGCGATCGCACGCAGCAAGCAGCTCGTCCATTGAAAACTTGCGGTTCACCGGCATGATGCGGCTGCGGACGTCATCGCTGGGAGCGTGCAATGAGATTGCGAGGTTGACCTGAATGCCTTCGGCGGAGAACGCGTCGATTTTGTCGACCAAGCCGACAGTTGAAATTGTGATGTGGCGATGCCCTAGCCCAAACCCCTGGCCGTCGTTGAGCAGCGCCACCGCATTCATAACCGAGTCGTAATTATGGAACGGCTCGCCCATGCCCATAAACACGACGTTTGTAATGCGTTCACCCTTTGCTGCAAGTTCGCGCGCGAAGTACCGCGCCTGATCGAAGATTTCCGTCGCTTCCAGTTGGCGCGTAAACCCGGCCTGTCCGGTCGAGCAAAACGCACATGCAAACGCGCACCCGGCCTGAGAGCTGATGCAGATCGTGTTGCGGTCGCCATAGTGTTCCATCAGCACCGCTTCGACTTCGGAACGGTCTGCGAGACGGAAGAGTCCCTTGCTCGTCTGTTTGTCGCTCGAACGCTGCACGACAACGGGGACGACGGAACTAAACGAAAAACCGGCGTCTGCGAGTGCGCCGCGCAGATCCTTGGGCAGCGTCGTGACGTCGACGATATCTTCGGCGAGCTCTTTGGTTGCCGCGCGGTAAATCTGCTGCAGGCGGTACGGCTTGAGCTTGAAGTGCGAAACGAAGCTCTCCACGTCGGAAAATCCGGCGCGGCGAACTTTGTCGGCGAACCAAATGGCTTGAGCGTCACGAATCACAGGAGGCATGTTAGCACAGAACCCGGCCTTCAGCCGAAGGGTTTTACGCGTCGAACAGCATCAACGGCTCAGCGGGCGGCGCGCTTTCGCCCGGCTGAGCGAGTTCTTTTGGGCGCGCGCTACCGAGCTCGGCAAGCTTGCCGCGCACTTTTTTGAGGTCCGACCACACCAGGCGCTTGGTTTGCGTCAGCGCCGTGCCGCCTTGGCGCAGCACATACGCCGGATGAAACGTGACCATCAGCGGAATGCCGTTCGGTCCCTCATACCAGCGTCCGCGGCCCTGCATTATGCTAAAGGCTTTACCGAGAAACGATTTGGCAGCCGGTGCGCCGACCGCAAGAATGACCTGCGGCGCGATGACGTCGATTTGCTCGTCCAAATACGGACGGCAGTTCGACATTTCGATCGGCGTGGGTGCGCGGTTCTTCAGTTTGCCGTCCTCATGTAATGTCGGCCGGCATTTTACCGTATTGCAAATGTACACGTCTTCGCGCGGCAAATCGATCGCCGCAAGCATTTTGTTGAGCAGCTCGCCCGCGCGTCCGACGAACGGACGCCCGAGCAAATCCTCGGACTCCCCGGGGCCTTCGCCGATTACCATCAGACGCGCGCATGGATCGCCTTCCCCGTACACGTTATTGCGGCGCTCATAGCCAATTTGACACTTCCGGCAGGCTGCGGCAACGGAGGCGGCCTTCTTCAAAATGCGCTCGCGGCGCGCGCGTTCTTCCAGACTCATCCCAGCTCCTAAGCGGCGTAATTCTTCGGGGCCAAACGCACCGCCTCACCATGCGCGAGCACTTGAGTCGATCCATCGGCTTGCTCGACGGCCTCGAAGCGAATCTTAATCACGGCATCGGCGCCCAAAGCAGAGGCTTTGGTGCGAACTTGTTCGAGCGCTTCTTCACGAGCGCGTTCCGCGTCGGTCAGGTATTCGATCGGCGCCAGTCCGATAAAGGCTCCAATCGATCGGAACGTCGCGCGCAGCATGTTGTGCGGGCGCGTGGCGCTGCCGCTTACGCCGCCAAGAGAGCTGAGAACCCGGAAACCATCGGGCGCGTCCAAGGTAACGAGGTTTTCTTTGGCAATCATAAGCGCAATGGCTACTGTTTCCCCATCGGTGCTTATCGTCCGCCTGGACGCCATTGGGGATGCGCTCACGACCGTCCCGCTGGTGGCGGCGCTCCGCAGACACGGTTGGCGGGTCGGCGCCGTGCTTCGTCCGATCAACGCAGCCGTGTTTTCCGCGGCCGCGCTCGATCGCGTCCACGTAGCAAACGGTGGTGATATCGCCGGTGAAATCCGCGAAATGCGATATGATTGCGCGCTCGTACCCACGGAAAAGCCGCTGGCGTATTGCATCGCTCGAAACGCGGGGATCCCGGTGCGCGTCGGATTCGAAAACGGTTGGGGCAAGCCGCTGAAAACGCTTTGGGTGCGGCGAATGTGCACCGAGACGATTTTTCGAACCGCCGGCCTCGATCCGCGCGCGCCGCACGAATGCGAGGTCGTCTTCAAACTCGCGCATCGTCTGATGCCCGAAGCCGAGCCGCCGCGCGACGTTGCCGGGCTTCGGGCAATCGTCCTCGATCGCGAACCCGCAGCGGATGAGCGCATCGCAATTCAAGTGACGGACAAATGGGAACGGCTCGGCGCGCGCTTGCAGGATGTCGTCGAATTGATTCAGCGCGTCGCGGCACATCATTCCGTTCGCTTGATCGGCGCGCAGACCGAAAGCGAATTTTGCGCACGCGTGTCCGCATCGGCCGCTTTGCCCGTGCAAACGTTTACGGCGCTGGAAGATTGGAAGGCGGCAATCGCCGCCGCGCGCGCGCTTGTCGCTCCGGATTCGGGCGCATCGCACGTTGCCGGAATGACGGGCACCCGCGTCGTCACCTGTTTTGGACCGCACGATTTTGCACTGCAAACCGCGCGCTGGTCGCCCTGGGCCGCGCCCTACCGCATCGTAAAGATCGACGGACTCTGGCCGCTCGTCGCGGCGGATGCTCTTGAGCTGCTGCTTACCGACAGCCCCGGGCGCGTTTATAGAGGGTAATGCTGCCGCTGCGTCGAGCGAGCACGTATACGTGCTCTCGCAGCAATCGTGCAACGAGCGGTTTCGATTCGACCAAACGCGGCGAGTTGGCAAACGATGCGTCGATGAGGATGTAACACGCGTCGATCGAGCGATCCGGCGTTTCCGGAAGCACGCCGGCATTCGAATCCGTCACCGCCAGATGCGTGTACCCCTCTTCTTGCGTCGCTACAGAGACGTCGCGCGGAAGAGTTCGCAAAAATTGGTCCAACTGCCCATCCGCGATCGTGCGAGCGCGCAAGAAATAGCCGGGATGCAGCGGATCCGCCGCAGCGAATTCGGCAGCGCAGAGCCCGACGCACCAGTAGAGTGCCCGATACGCTCGCCCCGCATCGCGCTCGTACAGCCGGCCTATGCCGCAAGCGAATGCGACGAGTACCCATCCCGCCCATGCTCCGGCATAATGGGAGCCGGTTGTAAAGGTCGTCGACATGCGCGATGCGAGCACTTCGGCAAGCGGCAGAATAACGATGAAGGCAACGGGAGCGCGAAACGGCAGAAAAAGCAGCGGCACAAACGCGAGCAGCAAAAATCCGATCCGCTGCAGAATTCCGCCCGGCCACAGCGCGTGCAGATCTTCCCGCGTCCACGCGTAAAAACGCGTTGGCGCCCAGTGCGATCCGGCGGCAACGTGCGGTTGAATCAAAACAAAAAATGCCGCAGCTACGATCGCCGATGCAATGGCTATGCCTAGCGCTAAAGCACCGCGTCCCTCGCGACGGTATCGAATGAAGCCAAAAACGCCCGCTGCCGCAAGGAAGATTGCTTGATCTTCTTTTATCGCCAGCGTCAGGGCTGACAGCACGATCACCCACGCGCTGTAGCCTGCATCAAACGCCCACAGCAGCCAAGCCACTGCGGCTGCGGCAAGGCCGTTCTCGTGAAAATCGTTGAAAATTGCACCCGCCAGCGGCGGATAAAGCAGTACGATCAGCGCAGCGAGCCTCGCAGCACACCGGTCGGCGTGGCGGGCGACGATGCCGTACACGGGCGGCGCAGTCAGCGCACCCGCAACGGCCTGCAGTGCAATGAGTGTAAGAGCTGACGGCCATAGCCGCACGAGCGCACCGGCGATATACAGGATTGGTGAAAAATGGTACGCCCAATGGCTGCCTTCCACGGTATTGCAGAAACAGCCGAACGCGGAGGCCGCCGTTTGCGCGAAAATGCCGAGGTCTACGAAATTGCGGTGGCCGGCATACCGGACTTCACCCAAGAAAAAATACAGCGCCGCGTAGAGCGCGACGCCAATCCATAGCCAGGAATCGCGCCTCAAGCTCCCCGCTGCTGCAGGTACGGCCAAATGAACGCGTCGATCTCGCCGTCGAGGACCGCGGCTGTGTTCCCCGTCTCGACGTTTGTACGGTGATCTTTCACGAGTTGATACGGATTGAGCACGTACGATCGAATCTGCGAGCCCCATTCGTTCGCGCTGCGCTCGCCGCGCAGCTCCGCGAGGCGCCGATCGCGCATCTCAAGCTCGCGCTGCACGAGCTTGGCGCGCAGGATGTTCATCGCCACGTCGCGGTTCTGCGCCTGCGAACGCTCTTGCTGCGAGGCGACGATAATGCCGGACGGTTCGTGAATGATGCGCACCGCGGATTCCGTTTTATTCACATACTGGCCGCCGGCGCCGCCCGACTTAAACGTTTCAACACGAAGGTCTTCGGGCCTAATCTCCACTTGCACGTTTTCGCCAGCTTCGATCTCCGGAATCACATCTACCGCGGCAAACGACGTATGGCGGCGGTGCGCCGCATCGAACGGCGAGATCCGCACGAGCCGGTGCACGCCGCGCTCGCTTTGAAGCATGCCGTATGCGTTGCGGCCGCGGATGAAAAACGTGACGGACTTCAAACCCGCTTCTTCCGCTGGCGATTCGTCAACGACGTGCGTCAAATAGCCCTTCGCGTCGGACCAGCGCAAGTACATGCGCGTGAGCATCTGAGCCCAATCGGCTGCGTCGACCCCGCCCGCGCCGGCGAAAATGCTGACGATGGCGTTGTGGGCGTCGAATTCGCCGTCGAAGTTCGCTGCCATTTCGAGCTGCGCGAGGCGATCTTCCGCCGACGAGATATTCGCGTCGACTTCGGCGCCGGCAGAAGGCTCGTCCGGGAAAAGGGTCAGCAGTTCGCGCGCGTCATTGAGCGCACGCGATGCGGCATCCATTTCATCCACGTCGGCGCGCAGCTCGGCGAGCTGCTTCATTACGCGCTGCGCAGAGTCAGGATCGTTCCAAAAACTTTCGGTACGGGAACGTGAGTCGAGCTCGCTGATAAGCCGCGTCTTGCCGGCGTAGTCAAAGACGCTCCTTCAGGGCGATCAAACGCTCGGAGAGGCGGGCGATGCTGGTTAGTTGCGAGTCACTCATCGTGCTTCGGATTTCTGCGCTGGCTGCTCCGAGCCTCCGGGACCCTTTCCATTCGCGCGCTTACGCGTGAGTGAAAGCGCAGAGTAACGGAGGCAACGATGAACAACGTACAAGAGCGCCTGCCGATTCTGGCGGGTGGAGAGATGCTCGGCGATACGCTCGGCGGCGGGACCGTTGAATGGACAAACGCCCTGCAGATACCGCCCGCCGGCGACGATCGCATCAAGCCGATTTTCCGACCGGTTTCCGGCCTTCCGGGGACTCCGAGCGGCGGCATCGCGACACTACCCATCATCGCGCAGTTGATGTCGATCGTTCAACAGCTGCTTTCGATGTTCGGCTTGGGACAGCAAGCCATGGGTGCGGGCACGTACTATCAAAACGCGACGGCGTCTTCCACCGGCGACCCGCATCTCGCTTTCAACGGGACCGATGCATTCGGAAACGCGACGCAAAACCGCTTCGATAGCATGAGCGGACACGCGAACTTACTCGATTCCGATTCATTCAACGGCGGCTACAACATCGCCACGACCGTTACCGCGCCGGCGCGCAACGGTGTGACGTACAATCAGCAAGCGACGATATCGTCCGATTATGGCCGAACGCAAGTTTCGCTCGACAAGAGCGGCAGCGCATACGTCACGGAAGACGGGCATTCCCATGCTATTGCGGACGGGCAGTCGTTCAATTTGGGCAACGGTGAAACCGTGGCACGCCAAGCGGACGGCTCGGTCATCGTGACGGAAACAAATGCGCAAGGCGGCAGCATCGTCACGACGCTTAGTGAAAATGGCAAGGGCGTGGACGTTCGCGCGCAGGCGAACAACGTCGATCTAGGCGGCGACCTCTTGGCGAGCGCGCCGCTGCAGAGCACCTTCTGAGATGGCGCAAACGAAACACTGCGCGATCGCGCAGAAAACCGGCAGCAGCGGAAAAACGACCACTCGTGAGAGGGCCGAAGGTACGGGATTGAACGGAATGGCGATCGCGCACGCAATCGCTGCGGCGAGCAGGACCAGCATTTCGTCACGAACGCGCAGGCGGATCGCACCGTAGATTGCCGCGAGCACGAGAAGCACGGGCAGCACGGTACGCACGGCTTCACGCAGTGTAAAAAGCAGCGTTACCGCCAATGCGCTACGGTACCACGATGCAAACGAACCGTACGCGCCGCCGGGTTCGTTCGCATAGACCCAGCGCAGCTGCTCCGTGACGCTATACGCGTGCGTCACCCAAGCCACGATAATGAAAGACGCAACGCCGGCGAACGACGCGACTAACGCAGGCCACAGTCCGCGCAATATTGCCGCGCATAACGCGGGGATGACAATCAGGTAAGGCGTCGGTCGTGTAAGCGTTAGCAGCACGGACGCTACGGTGAGCGTGACGAGCAGCGCGCGGGTTTGTCCGCGCATCAGGCGCAAGAGCGCGCCCAACGCAAGGGTCCACCACACAGCCGCCAGCATATCCGTGAGATCGCTCGACGCTAGACCCCGCGTTAGCGGAAGCGCCAATGCGACGATCGCGAGCAGCGCTGCAAGCCCGGGACGTCCGAACGACACGAGCAACCAAAACAGCGCGGCGCCGAACAACACAAAGGAAATGGCGGAAACGGCGAAGAGCGCTTTGAAGCCGAGCAGCGGCATCAGCAGCGCGACGATGGCCGGATACAATACGCGATTTTCGAAAATGTGCGATGCGGAAAACGCTACTGCAGGATCCAATTCGACGAGCGCGCGGTAACGCGGAACGTCCATAAGCGGCGTGCGCTCATAGAAGGCACGCGCGGCCAGCGTCGCATCCCGTTCGCTGTAACCCGCGTCCCGTGCGGCGTAACGCGCGTAAACAATACCGTCCGGCGTGTAATGAGGATGGCGCAGCACGCCCGCAGCCAGTGCGCCGAGGGCGAAGAGCACGACAAGTACGAGCGCAGCTGCGGCCGTTCTCATGCCTTCAATGTAACGAACGGCGCGGGAGCGCCAAAACCTACAAAGAGGACCCCGGCACTCGCCAAAGGTCCTATTTGCTTACATCAGACGGCTGCCGCGCCATGGCATTTCTTATATTTCTTGCCGCTGCCGCACGGGCAGAGCTCATTGCGTCCGACCTTCGGCTGATCCCGATGCGCGGGTTTCGCCGGTTCCTCGCCGTCGCGATTCGTATGCAGATTGCGCGCGCGCTGCATAGGCGTAGCGGCTTGCGGCAACAGCTGTCCCGTTGGAATCGGTTCGAATGCGGGCGCTCCCGCCGGAACCAAGGGCTGCACGGGCGCGCTCATCGGACCGCGGCCGTCTTCACCGGGAGGCGGACCTTGCTCGATCACCACGCGGAAAACGCCTTTGACGGCTTCGTCCGCGATGTTGTTTTTCAAATCTTCGAAAATCGAATACGCTTCTTTCTCGTATTCGACGCGCGGATCGATCTGACCGTATCCGCGAAGCCCGATGCCGGTCTTGAGGTGGTCCATGATGTACAAATGGTCCACCCACATGCGGTCGATAATCGGCAGCAGCAGATACCGCTGCTCGACGATGCGCAGGATCTCCGGTGAAACTTCTTTCTCTTTGGCCTCGTACGCCGCCGTGGCTGCATCCATCAGGATGCGCCGGATCTCGTCGCGGTCTTTTTTCTCCAGGTCCGCTACCTTGACGGATTGCTTGACCGGAAAGACGAGCTCGAGTTCGTCGAGCATCTCTTGCAAGTCCCACTCCGCAGGCGGCGCGTTCTCGGGCGCGTTCTGCTGAACGGCGCTGTCAACTTTGCCTTCGAGCGTCTGCAGGATGAACTCGCGCGAATCGAACTGCGCTTCGAGAATGGCCCGGCGATCGCCGTAGATCACTTCGCGCTGCTTGTTCATCACGTCGTCGTACTCGAGGACGTGTTTACGAATCTCGTAGTTGTGGGCCTCGACCTTGCTTTGCGCGCGTTCGAGCGATTTGGTAACGAGCCCGGATTCGATCGGCGCTTCGTCGGTAAAGCCGACGCGTTCCATGATGTTGTTCATGCGCTCGCCGCCGAATAGACGCATCACCTCATCTTCAAGCGAGACGTAAAACCGGGTCGAACCGGGGTCGCCTTGACGTCCCGAGCGGCCGCGCAGCTGATTGTCGATACGCCGCGATTCGTGACGCTCGGTGCCGATGATGTGCAAGCCGCCCAGCTCGGCAACGCCTTCCCCGAGTTTGATGTCCGTGCCGCGTCCGGCCATGTTCGTGGCGATCGTGACTTGTCCGGGCTGCCCGGCGTCTTTGACAATCTCGGCTTCTTGTTCGTGATATTTGGCGTTAAGAACGTTGCATTCAACGCCTTGCCGGCGCAGCATGGCGGCAAGCATCTCGGACTTCTCGATCGAGCGCGTACCGACGAGTACGGGGCGGCCCTTCTTGTGCTCGGAGATGATGTCGTCGAGCACCGCGCTGAACTTGGCTTTTTCCGTCTTGAAAACGATGTCCGAATTGTCTTTGCGGATCATCGGTTTGTTGGTCGGAATGACGACGACGTCGAGGCCGTAAATATCGCGAAACTCGCGCTCCTCGGTCTTTGCTGTACCCGTCATGCCGGCGAGGCGATCGTACAAGCGGAAGTAGTTCTGGAAGGTGATCGTCGCGAGCGTTTGGTCCTCGCTTCGAACCTTTATGCCTTCCTTGGCCTCGATCGCTTGATGAATGCCGTCGGAGTACCGGCGGCCGTACATCAGACGCCCGGTGAACTCGTCGACGATAACGACTTCGCCTTCTTTGATGATGTATTGCTGATCGCGATGGAACAAATTCCACGCTTTGAGCGCCGCATTGAGTTGGTGAGCCAGTTCGATGTTGCGCTGATCGTAAAGATTCTGAATGCCGAGCATCTTCTCGACTTTGGCGACGCCCGATTCGGTGATAGGAACGGCGTGCGCTTTCTCGTCGACCGTGTAGTCCTCGTCCTTTTTCAAGCGAGGAATGATTTGCGCGAATTTTTCGTACAACTCGGTCGGCTCGGTGCCTTGCCCGCTGATGATCAGCGGCGTGCGCGCTTCGTCGATGAGGATCGAATCGACTTCGTCGACGAGCGCAAAATACAGATCGCGCTGCACCATGTCCTCGACTTGCCACGCCATGTTATCGCGCAGGTAGTCGAAGCCCACTTCGTTGTTGGTGACGTACGTAACATCCGACGCGTACGCCGCCCGGCGTGCCGCGGGTTCCATGTCGTGCTGAATGATGCCGACCGTCAATCCGAGCGTATTATAGATTGCGCCCATCCACTCCGCATCGCGGCGAACCAGATAGTCGTTAACCGTAACGAGATGCGCGCCGCGGCCCTCGAGCGCGCGAGCATACAGCGGAAGCGTCGCAACGAGCGTCTTGCCTTCGCCCGTCTTCATCTCCGAGATGCGGCCTTCGTAGAGCACCTGGCCGCCCATGATCTGCACGTCGAAGTGGCGCATTCCCAAAGTACGCTTACCGGCTTCGCGCACGACGGCGAAGACTTCGGGCAGCATCGAATCCAGCGATTCCCCTCTTTCAAGGCGCTCGCGGAACTCCGGCGTTTTGGCCGCAAGCTGCTCGTCGGTGAGCGAACTCATCTGCTGCTCGAGAGCGTTGACCCGCTCGACGGTGCGCCGAAGACGGGCGATTTCTCGCTCATTACCGTCAAATATCGTTTTCAGGAATGCCATAGTCTTGTTCTACTACCGTTCGCCGGGGGTGCGAGTTGCTCTTGGCTGCTCGGCGAGCGGCAGCGTTACCGTGAAGGTACTGCCTTCCCCTTCCGTAGACTGGACCGCGATGCTGCCGCCGTGGACTTCGATAATCTTGCGGCTCACGTAGAGGCCCACTCCCGTGCCCGAGATGCCTTTGCGCCGGGCGTTGCTGGCGCGTCCGAATCGCGCGAACACCGCTCCGAGTTCCGCCTGTGGGATGCCGATGCCGCGATCGGTAATCGCAATGGTTGCATTTCCATCTCCGCGGCTCAAGCGCACGACCACTTCCTCCTGGGAGTACTTGAGCGCGTTCATCAGCAGATTGTCGAGAACGTGATTGAAACGAGCTGTGTCCAGCAAGACCATGACCGGCTCTTCCGGCAGTGAAAGCCGGATGCGCGCATCGGCGCGGTTATGAGCTTTGACGCTTTCCAGCACGACCGTACGAAGATCGAGCGTCGCGCGATCCAAAGAAAAGCCGCCGGCTTGGGTTTGTGCGAGCGCGACGGCGTCTTCCGAAAGCCGCACCAGCCGCTGCGTTTGCGAATAGATCGTTTCGAGCTCTTCTTGCAGTTCGGGCGTAGCGCTCTCCAGCAGCAGCTCGCAGTACCCGAGAATCACCGTCAGCGGTCCTTTGAAGTCGTGCGCGAGCATGGCCAGCAAATCGTCCTTGAATTCGTTGCTCTCGGAAAGCGCGCGCGCAAGTTGCTGGATGCGCTCGAAACCAAGCGCACCAGAAAGCGCGAGCTCCAAGTGCGAGGCCAGCATGTGAAAATAGACGCGGCGCTCGGAATTGGTCCAATCGTAGCTTTCCGGGCTCGCTACGAAAACGACGAACCCCCACAGGTTTCCGTCAATCCGCAGCGTCGTCAGCAGACCCTCGCTTTCCGCGAAAATGGCCCGGCGCAATGCGGGCGCGAGCGAGGAACTTTGAATGAGATCCTCGTGTTCCAGCAGGGGCAGCAGCTGTCCGATGTCGATGCGTTCGGGCACGCCGTCGCGTGCGGCTTCAACCGCGCGCAGTGCTCGACGGGTTGCGGCCGTGCCTTCGATTTCATATGCGGCGCACGTCAGTCTGACTTCATGCGAAACGGTGACCGCAAAAACGAGCAAGACCTCTTCCATTGTCTGCGTGTCGCGCAGCATGCGAACGACCCGCTCCAACGATTCGGCGCGCGAACGCCGCAAACGCTCGAGATCGTAGAGCTGCACGTTTGCCAGCGCGAGGCCGACGTGCGAACCGACCGATCGCAGCATCACCATGTCGATTTCGTCGAACGCCGCCGCCTGCGCAAAGTGCAGCGCGATCGCGTGCTCGACGCGTCCGTCGATGACGAGCGGGACCATAAGCGCCGACTTCACGCCCGTGACACGCAAGAATGCGTCGCGCGGATTATCTTCCGTCACGCGCTCCCGGCTTACGACGGAACCTGCAATCGCGCGTTCCAGCCACGTTTCGGAAAGGCGTATGCGCGAAGGCATCGGGTCTTTGGCATCGGCGGATTCTGCAAATGCCAGAACGCGGGCGTACTCCGGGTCGAGCGCGTCGATGCCGAAAATTGCACAGCGCATGGCGTTGAACGATTCGCGAACGTCCTCGACCACCGACTCGAGAATGCTTTGCCGGTCGAAAGATTTGCGCGCGCGCTCGTTGATTAGCGCCAGCAGCGTGCTCTGCTTCGCCTCGCGCTCCGCGGCGGAAACCTCGCGCTCGTGCGCGATCATCCAAGCGGCGATGTCGCAGAAAGTACGCAGCTCGCGTATGTACTCGTCGTCGGGCCGCGCATTCACTTCAAAAACGACCGCGCCGACGGGCGCTTCGGACGTTTCGAGCGGCAGGATCAGCAGATCGCCCTCGCTTCTGTACTCGCTCACGCCCGCGAGTGCGCGCTGCGAATTTTGCGGGACATAGTAGGCGCCCGCGGCGCCGAATTTCGCAAGTGACGGCAAAAACAACCGCCGTAGGGCGCGCGAGTCGTCACGCAACGTGAAGCCGTCGCCATTCGGCTCAACAGCATACTCGCTGTGATCGTCGCAAAAGACAACGACCGTAACGCGATTGCAGGTTACGGTCGCATACGCAGCTTGCGCGAGAGCGCGCGCTTTCTCCTCGAGCGAAGAAAGCGCCGGCAGTTGAGTGAGCAGCGCAAATCTTTCGAGCGCCGCTCGAGAACCTTGCCCTACGGTGATAGCGCCATCCCCATTGCGCTGCCGGCCGGCAACGTGATCGCCGTCGCGGGCGTTACCGCGTTTCCATACCTGCCGGATGCGAAGATAAAGAGCTTACCATTCGAATTCGGGCCTCTGCCCGCGTCGATTACGTAGATGTTGCCCGAGGTATCGACCTTCACGTCCGTGGGGTTTACGAGTACGCTGCTTCCGATTACATGCGTGGGCGGGATGTTTTGCAGCCCCGCGGCAAACGGCGCGTTGAAGATCAGGATTTTCGGCGCCGCCGGAATCGTCGCGCTGCCCGCGTCCGCAACGTAAAGATTACCGCTGGCATCCAGCGCGATTCCGAGCGGTGAGACGAGCTGAGTGTTGCTGCCCGCAACCGTGGTGACCGGGGCGAGATTGTCCGAGACCGGTGTCGGCGTCGGCGACGGTGACGTGCTCGGCGAGACGCTCGGCGACGGCGACGGCGAGGGCGAGGGCGAAGGCGACGTCGACGGCGTCGGTGACGGCGAAGGCAGCGCGAAGATCTCGAGCGACGGCGCGCCGCTGTTCGAGACATAAATGTTTTTCTTACTGTCCACCGCGACGCCGACAGGAACGTTCAAACCGGTATTGCTTCCCGCGATGTTGTTCGACAGCCCGACCGAGCCGTATACGAGGACCGCGTTCGGGAAAAATCCGCCCGACTGCGTTGCGGCGATCACATATCCCGAGTTATCCGAGAACGCGGCTATGCCGCGCGGATGCACGCCGCTGCCGAGCGGTACCGATCCGAACGGCAGCACGTCTCCGGTGGCGAACGTTTGAAATTCGACAATCGACGACGCGCCCGCCGCCGGGTTGTAGTTCGTTACGAAAAGCTGTTTGTTGCCGTTGAACGCAAGGTATTGCGGACCGTTGAGCGTCGTGTTGCCGCCGCCGATCGTGTATTGCGGCGTGGCACTGGGCGCGGGCGCCGGCGTGTAGATCTCAATGACCTGCTGCGTCGTATTCGAGACGTAGATGGTGTTGGCAACGAAGTTCGGTCCTTGGCCCGTAACGCCGCCGACGGAAGGGGTGGTGCTGTTCGAACTGCACGCAGCCACGGCGGCAACGCAGACAAGCAAAAACAGTCCGAGGGTCAAGCGACGCAGCATGGGTTCTCCTTGGGGGCGCTCCGGCGGTGTGGCCGTTGGGCGTAATACTCGGTTGCCAGGATACACGGACGGTGAATTACTTTCCTGGGCCCGGCGCGTGCATTAGGTGGCCGAATTCCGCAAAAGCCGTAATGAGGATGGCCGCCGCGATAAGTAGCAGGACCACCGTCGTGATGACGATGCGGCGAATGTAGCGCGGCCGGCTCGATTCCGTGTCGATGATTTGTCTAGGCATGGTGGGCCCGTTTCCTAAACGCGATGCTTGGCCGGATGGTTCAACTCCGCCGGCGTGACGTGCGCCAAGAGTTCTCCGACCGTGACGAACCGGTAACCCGCGGCCTGGAACCTCGCGACGACTTCGGGCAACATCTGAATCGTCGCCAGCTTTCCGTTATGAAGCAGCACGATCTCCGGAGCCGTTGCGTGCAGCTCCAGGTGGATCGCCAAGCTTTCGGGCGTCACTTTGCGCCAATCCCCGCCGTCGTCGGTCCACAATATCGTCTTATATCCCAGACGCTGCGCCACCTCAACGGTCTGCACCGTATAGCGGCCGTGCGGCGGCCGAAAGAGATCGAGCACGGACGGGTCATGCACGAGGCCATAGAGCACGGAGCGCCCTTCAAGGATTTCGCGGCGGACTTGCGAGGGCGTCTCTTGGTCCAGATTCGGATGCGTATACGTGTGATCGGCGATCTCGTTGCCCGACAGCTCGATGCGCTGCGCGAGCTCGGGCCATTGCTGCGCATCGCGTCCGATCAGAAAAAACGTCGCATGCACGCGCAGGCGGTTGAGTTCGTCGAGCAGCAGCGGCGTGAATACGGGGTAAGGACCGTCGTCAAACGTCAGCGCGATGAGCTTCGGCCTGCCCTGGCGGTTATAGTCGACCGGTTCGTTCAGCAGGCGCTTGATGTGACCGCCGATCGACGGCGACAATGCCTGCTGCGCGTCCATCTTCGGCGTAACGATCGCTGGCTGAACCCGCGCCTCGTGCAGAAAAATGCGGAACGCAACGTACCCAATCGCCGCGAGCACGATGCAAGCGGCGGCGAACCAAACGCGGCGGCTCACGGCTGCGGCGCGGAGGCTTGCGCGGTGATGATCGTCGCCAGATCCTGACCGACGATCACCGTGACGTCGCTTGAGGGCCCGGGCGGCGCAGTGGGCGCGTCGGCAATCACGGGCACGTTTTGCGCGGCCTTTCCGAGCGCTTGGCGGACTTTCAACCCGGCGTACGTCGTTTTCGAATGTTCGTGCAGCTCGGTGGTAGTCGTGTCGTTCTCGGCGTTGCCGATTTGGACGATCGCAAAGCCTTGCTTGCGCAGCAGCTCGGCGACGCGCCGCGCGACCCCCGGAACTCCCGAACCGTTTTCCACGTCGACGCGCAGACTTTGCGGGTTGATGGCCGCAATCGCCCGCGCATCGGGCGAGGGCGAAGGCGCGGGCGGATCGAGCAGCATCGTACGCACGAGGCGATCTTTTTCAGATTCGTTCGGAATCAGCACGTCGCCGCCGTCGGCGACGATTTTGTCGTCTACGTACGGAATTTGGTCGGTCTTGAGGCCATCTTTCGGCATGCCGGCAAAGGCTGTAGCGATGCTGATCTCTTCCTGACGCGTAAGGTTCGTTTGCACGTCTTTATTGAAGACGTTGACCAAATCGCCGAGGTGCATGAGCGTGTTGACCTTATCGCTGCGGATCTTCGCGAGTGCTGCGTTCATCACTTGGCTTTGACGCATGATGCGGCATGGATCCGAGCACCAGTCGTGGCGGAAACGTGCGTAACTTACGGCCTGCTCGCCGGTCATATGCTGCATGCCGGGCTTAAAGTGAATGTGCAAGTGGCCCCAGGTGTCGTCGTAGTCGATTGGACCGTTCGGTCCCGTATGCCGCAGCGCATCGGAGTTCATCGGGTTGATGTCGATTCCGCCAATCGCGTTGATCAAATCCTTGGTCGTATTGATGCGCAGGATGATGTAGCGATCGAATGGCGGGATGCCGAGCCACTTCGCGATAACGGCCTGTGCTTCGCGCACGCCGCCTTCCGCTTGCGCCTCGTTGATTTTGGTTTCGCGTCCGTTCGGCAGCACCGCATCCATATCGCGGGGCACGGAAAGCACGTAGACATGGTTCGTGCGAAAATCGAGATCGATCGCCTTGATGACGTCGCTGCGCGATTGGCTGGAGAACTCTTCGTCCTTGTCGTTGTAGTCGTAGTCCAGGCCCTCTGCCAGTATCAGGACGCGGTCTTTGTGAAACAGCTCTTGCGGGGCAGGCGTGAGCTCGCCCATGACGACCTGCAGCGGCGTCCGGTGGAAAGCGACGGAAAAGCCGGCAACGACCGCAATGGCGCCCACGACCAGAAGTGCCCCCGCGGTCAATGCTATGCGGCGTATTAACTGCTTATCCAACGACTGCGATGTCCTTTACTGTGCGATGACCGAAGAAGTCGAACGGCCCGCTTCCTTCGAGCACGACCTCGACGAAATCGCCCGGCGAAGCCTCGCCTGTAAAATAGATTCCACCATCGACGCCGGGCGCCTCGCCCATCGAGCGAGCGAACCATGCTTGGCTTGCTCCAACCGCCTGACGCATCGGATCGGTTTTACGTAACGAGCGGCGCTCTTCCACAAGCACACGCGCCGTTTCACCGACGCGCCGGGCACGCGCTTGTTCGGACGCCCGGCGCTGCGCTTCTCGAAGGCGTACGAGGCGGCGGCGCTTCTCGGCAGCCGGAAGTTGTCCGGGCAAATCGGCGCTCGGAGTGCCTTCCTCGCGACTGTATTCGAAGAAACCGACACGGTCGAGCTTCGCTCGTGCGATCCATTCCTCTAAATAAGCGACGTGATCCTCAGTCTCGCCTGGGAAGCCGACAATGAATGTGGAGCGCATCGTGATGTGCGGAACGCGCCGGCGGAAATCGTCGATGATTTCGAGATATCGCTCGCCATTGCTCGGCCGCAGCATGCTGCGCAGCACGTCGGCATGCGCGTGCTGCAGCGGCATGTCCATGTACTTGCACACCTTTGGAAGGCGAGCCATCGCATCGATCAGTTCGCGATCGACCGTCGCCGGATACAAGTACAGCAGCCGTATCCACTCGATGCCGTCGATTTCATGCAACCGCTCGAGCAGGTGCGCGAGACCGCCGCGCCGCCATCCGCGGTCGCGGCCCCACATCGACGTGTCTTGCGCGATCAGAATGAGTTCTTTCGTTCCCGCTTGCGCGAGCGCCCGCGCTTCCTTCAAGATCGACTCTTCGCTTCTGCTGCGGAACTTGCCGCGCAGCTGCGGGATGATACAAAACGTGCACGGATGGTCGCAGCCTTCGGCGATCTTCAGATACGCGGTGGCTTTCGGCGTCGTAACCAGGCGCGGCAAAAAATCATGCTCCGGTTCTTCATCAAACTGCAGCCGCACGGGGTGATGTCCCGCTCGCGCATCTTCGAGCAACTCGACGATGCCGCCGTACGCACCGGTGCCGACGACGCCGTCGACCTCGGGAACGAGCGATTGCAGTTGCTCGCCGTATCGCTGCGCCAGACAGCCCGCAACGATGAGCTGCTGGCCCGGGCGTTTGAGCTGTGCTTGTTCCATGATCGCGTCCGTCGATTCGGCTTTAGCGGGATCGATGAACGCGCACGTGTTGACGACCACTGTATCGGCCAGCGCACAGTCCGCGCTGAGTTCCCATCCGGCCGCGCCCAGTTTTGCGATCATGACCTCAGTGTCGACGAGGTTTTTCGCACAGCCTAAAGAGACGAAACTAACGCGAGGCACTATCGATAATTCACAAACTGGAGCGGCAGTTCGTAATCCATCGCCTTGAGCGAAGCGATTACTTTCTGCAGATCGTCGCGGCTCTTGGCGGAAACGCGGATCTGCTCGTCTTGATATTGCGCGCTGACTTTCAGCTTTAAGTTTTTGATCGCTTCCATGAGCGCTTTGCTCTTGTCTTTCGGAATGCCGCTCTTCACCGTGATGGTTTGGCGCACCGCGTTCTGAGTCGCCGGCTCCAGTTTACCGAAATCGAACGCTTTGATGTCGATCCCGCGCTTGACCGCCTTCGATTGGACGATGTCGACGACGTTCTTCATCTTCAGCTCGTCATCCGAGAGCAGCGTAATTAAGGACTTGCCGTCGTACTCGATTTCGGTTTTGCTGTTTTTGAAATCGAACCGGCCGGCGATCTCTTTGCGCGCCTGATTCAGTGCATTGTCAAGTTCTTGTTGATCGACTCGCGATACAACATCAAAGGACGACTCGCTCGCCACGAATTGCTCCTACAGTGCGAAACTTTTTTCGGCTACGTCGCCGGGGCCGCCGAGTTTGCCGACCGTCTTCCCGTCGACTTTGATTTCCACGCCGCCGGCATTGCCGACGCGTACCAGCGCCGATTTTCCGTGAAACGTCTTGGTCGTGCCGGCCGGAAACGTACCCTCAATACTAACATTTCCGTCAACGGTGACTCTAAGCCAAGAGGGAGCGGTCAGATGGATCGCGAGCGTCTTGGTTTGCGGAAGACCGGCCGGTGTGGGGCTTGCGGCAGGAGGCGCCGATTCGAACCCCGTGCCGAGCGGCGTACCCTGTGTGACGGGGGCAGCCGAGGCGGCGGTCCCGCCGGATGCCGCCGTCTGCTGACTCTTTGGCGGCGAAACGTAAAGGTACACGACAAAGCCGATGAGGGCCAGAGCCACGGCGCTCGCTATCCAGATGAGCGGGCCCAAGCTGCGCGGCTCGCGCGATGAAATAATCGGGTGGGAAGGCTCGGGCGTAGACCCGGCACCCGCGGTACGGTTGTACTCGCCGACTGCCTCCTCGGGGTCCAAGCCTAGATAACGGGCATAGGTACGCAAAAACCCCCGAGTATAGACCGGAGCGCCGATCGCGCTCCAGTTTTCATCCTCGATTGCCGCCAGGTAGACCGAGCGGATGCGCAGGTGCTCGGCAACTTCAGAAAGCGTCAGGCCGCGTTGCTCCCGCGCGGCGCGAAACCGTTCTCCCAACGACATTGGAGCTTGGAGTTTGCGCCGTCGCCCTGTTATCCTGTCCAACGGAAACCATGGCAAAAACGCGCGTAATCGCTGCAATGAGCGGCGGCGTCGACTCCGCCGTTGCGGCAGGCCTTCTCGCCGAAGCCGGATACGACGTGATCGGCGTAACGATGAAGATGTATTCTCCGACGAAAGCTCCGCATGCGAAGAGCTGCTGCGGGATCGACGACTTCGACGACGCCAGGCGAAGCGCCGCGATTATCGGCATTCCGCATTACGTGCTGGATTTCGAAGAAACGTTCCGACGCAGCGTTATCGAGCGGTTCGTCGACGATTACGCCGCCGGACGCACGCCCAATCCGTGCGTTTCGTGCAACAATTTCGTCAAGCTTGGAACGCTGCGCAAATACGCAGATTCGGTCGGCGCCGCGTACGTCGCGACCGGGCACTACGCGCGGCTGGAACATCGCGAGGACGGCCCGCATCTCTTCCGCGGCAATCATGCGAAAGATCAGGGATATGCGCTGGCGCAGCTCAGCGCGGCGCAGCTCTCGCGGCTTCTCCTGCCGCTGGGCGAGTTCGATAAGAAGACGACCCGCGAACATGCACGCCGTCTCGGCGTGCCGGTGCATGACAAGACCGAATCACAGGATATCTGTTTCGTCGAAGGCGGCGATTACCGCGATGTGCTGACGCGCACGCGGCCCGACATTTTGAAGGAAGGTCAAGTCGTAACAACGAGCGGCGAGATTGTCGGACGTCACGGCGGCATCGCGGGATTCACCGTTGGCCAACGTCAGCGACTGCCGGCGAGCAGCGATGGTGCGCGGTACGTTACCCGCATCGATGCATCGACCAATACGATCGTCATCGGCCGTGAGGACGAACTCGACGTGCACGCGCTGGTGGCCGATGAGGTCAACCTGATCCGTCCGGAACGCTTTGCGCAGCCGCGCGTTCGCGTACTGGCGATGGTGCGCTATCGCGCAACCCCGTCGCCCGCATTTGCCACCGTGCGCGACTCGAAGCTGCAGCTCGAATTCGAACGCCCTATCCGCGCGGTATCGCCCGGACAGCTTGTCGCGCTATTCGATGAGTGCGGCGAAGAAGTTTTGGGAGCTGCGACGATCCGCGAAGCGCTGTAGCGCCGGTTGCATTGGGAGAAGACCTTATTCGGTAACGTCTTACTCGGCGAAGAAAATTCCGGCGGCGCGGGTGCGCAGGATATCGTTGAGGATCTCGATGAGCACGTCGCGTTTTTCTTCTTGCGACGCGTTCGCGTAGCGATGATACGCCCCCCCCCCCCAGAACTTCGCTCAGTCCTTGCTGGACCAAATGCTGCGCCATCGCCGAGATGGATTCGCTGCTGCCCACTGCGTTGAGCGCTCCGTCGATCTTATTCGCTTCGAGCAGACGGAGCAGGGTATACTCGCAGGCCGTCCGGCGGTAAACGTTTCGCCGCGAACGCGACTCGGGAAGCGTTTGCCGCGAACGAACGAAAAAGCCGTATTCTTCCAACACGGCGATCGACTCGAACACCATGGTGCTGCTGAGCAGACCTAGGTCTTTGCGGATTTGCTCGATCGTGGGACGGCAAACGCCGCGTTCGTCCATAAGCATGATGAGATAGACGTACATGGCAATTTGACGCGGATTGAGCACGTGGAATATAAATCCGCTCCACCAAGCCGGAATCTGAACCATCGGCGCGCAGGAAGCTGGTCTGCTACCGCTTATTGCGGAAATTCTGGAGACGTTCGCATCATCCAAATGAAACAGTGCTCGGGCTGGGAACGGCCATTACACCCTGCGATTCAAAGAGCGGGTCGCGCGAGCCTCCAGGGCGACCGCACAATAAATTGCAGGTTTGTTACGCCGTTGCGAGAGCCACGTCATCGCGCAGATTCCAGTACGTATCGCGAATCACAGGTTGAAACCCAGCTTGTTTCACAAGTTGTTCCAAGTCGCGCCGCGTCGCCTCGTTCGTGGAGCCGGCGTCGTGGACCACTTGCTCTTCGATGATCGTGCCTCCCATGTCGTCGCAACCGTAGAACAATGCAAGCTGTCCCATCTTCAATCCGGGCGTCAGCCAAGAGGCCTGAAGATGCGGCACGTTGTCCAAATACAGACGCGAAATTGCAAGCACCCGCAGATACTCCAGACCTGTCGCTTCTCTTCCGCGCAGCGGGGTCTTCCACGGCACGTAATACCAAGGAATGAACGCGGTAAAGCCGTTCGTCTCGTCCTGGAGGCCGCGGATAACATCCAAGTGCGCGACGCGCTCTTCGTGCGTTTCGATCGAACCGAACATCATCGTTGCCGTAGTGGGCATTCCGAGCAGCTGCGCCTCGCGCATAACGCCGATCCATTCGTCCGGCTTTACTTTCCTCGCGCTGATGCGTTTACGCACGCGCTCCACTAAAATCTCCGCGCCCGCGCCGGGAAGCGACTTCATGCCGGCCGCTTTGAGGCGCGAGAGCACTTCGCGTACCGGCAGCTTCTCGACGGTCGCCAGGCCGACGACTTCGGAAACGGAGAGCGAGTGAATGTCGACGCGCGGGTACTCGCGCGCGACGCGTTCGAACAGCTCCTCGAACCACGGGAGCGGAAGCTCGGGGTTCACGCCGCCTTGGATCATGATTTGCGTCGCGCCCTGATCCGCGGCATACTTTACGCGCGCCAGCACCTGATCGTGGGTCATGGTGTAGCCTTCTTTGTGTTTCTCGGGGCGGAAAAACGCGCAGAAGGTGCAGTGCACGTTGCACACGTTCGTGTAGTTGATCGTCGTATCGATGACGTAGGTAACGACGTTCGTCGGATAGAGCTGCATGCGTCGCGCGTGCGCGGCCGCTCCGAGTTCGTGGATGTCCGCCTCTTCGTACAGGCGTACGCCTTCCTCGAACGAGAGCCGTCCGCCGTTGGCGGCTTTTTCGAGCAGACTAGTGAGCGACACCAACGACCTCCGGAATAACGGGCGGTATTTTTTCGATCGCGCCGACGGCGTGCAGTTCGCGGCAATACGCTGCAAGCCCACGCTGCGCGGCGGAGTGGAACGTAAAATTGAGTTTGCCGTAATAAATCTCGTAGAAGCCGGCTGGGCGCGGTTTGATATTTTGCGCCATCGCGATCACGCGATCGCGGTTTGCGCGGCCCCACGAATAGGCGTCGGTGAGCGCGTGCAAACACGCGCGCACTTCATCCAAACGCCGTTCGAAGATTTCGCGCCTGGCTACCCAAACGGCGGTGACGGATTGTTCGCCGGTCCAATCGCGCCAAAGCGATCCCAGATCGTAAACCTGCTCGCTGGGAAACTCGAACGCCGCGTCGATCGCCGCATCGCCGATCACCATTGCCGGCTCGCCCGCGCGCGCATGTGCGAGCGCATCCTCGACTTCGGTAAACTGCGCGTGCACGCCGTAGCGGCGTTCCAGCAAAATGCGCAGCAGGTTTCGTCCGCTCGCCGATTCACCGCTCGTCGCGATTTTCACGCCGTCAAGCAGCGCCGGCGGGAGGTTCGAGATGAGCAGAACGGAGACGATCTCTTCGCGCGCGCCGATGCACAGGTCGGGAAGCAGCACATACCGGCCGGAATCGACTGCGTATTCGAACGCGCTGACCGGTCCCATGTCGAGCTCTCCGTCGCGCATGAGCGAGTTGAGCTTGACCGGAACGTCCGCAGTGAGCGTACCGGGATATTCGATCGCGCCCGCATCAAACGCGGCATAGATAGGCAGATCGTTCACGTAACGCATGCGGCTGCTTCGCAGCATTTACGCGATCACCGCCTCAGCACTGTCATCGCGAGCCGAGGCCTCCGGCACCCACTCCCACTCAAACTCCTCATACGTGCTGTTGCGCCGCACCGGCACGTACCCGGCCTCTTCGATCAACCGCCGAAACTCGCGATCGTCGACGTACTGGCCCGAACGCGTCCCAGCGCTGTGGTAAATCATTTCCTCGTCGGTGCTGCCGTGGGTGCCATCCATGTCGTCCGCGCCGAAATGCAACGCCACCTGGCACACTTTCAAGCCCTGGATCATCCAGTACGCTTTGATGTGGTCGAAATTGTGAAGCATCAGGCGGGAAACGGCGAACATGCGGATATCGTCGAGCCCCGTGGTCCAACCGCAGTCGTTCAGTTCGTTGCCATCCGGATGAAATGCGAGCGCAATGAACGCGTTGAACCCGGGGGAGCGATCTTGCGACTCCCGCAAACGGATCAAATGGTCCAAGCGATCTTCGAGCGATTCGATATGGCCGTAGAGCATCGTCGCATTCGACGCGACGCCCTGGCGGTGCAGCTCTTCGTGGATCGCAAGCCAGTTATTCGAATTGACTTTTCCGGGACAAATTTTCTTACGCGTCTCTTCCGCAAAAATCTCCGCGCCGCCGCCGTTGACGTTGTCCAGCCCGGCTTCTTTCAGGACCGCAATCATCTGGCCGAAGGACATCCGATGCCGCTTGCACATGTACTCCAGCTCGGCGGCCGTGAAGAGCGAAAGCTGCACGTGCGGCAACCGTTCTTTGAAGCGGCGCATCAGCGGCAGCCAGTAATCCAGCGACAACTGCCGCGGGTCGTGGCCTCCGACGATGTGGATCTGATTGAAGTTCGTTCCGGTTTCGAGCGCTTTGGCCATGACCTGATCGGCCGACATGCGCACGACGCGCTCTTTTTCTTTGAATTCGTCCGCCGCGAACGAGCAGAACTTGCAGCCGGCGTAACAGACGTTCGTGGAGTTGATGTAGCGGTTTAGGACGTAAAAGACTTTCTTGCCGCTCTTGCGCTCTTTCGCTGCACGGGCGATGCGCCCCAAATTATGGATATCCGGCGTGCGAAACAACGCGAGGCCGTCATCCATCGAGAGCGGGATGCCTTCTTCTACCTTATGTTCGATCGCGACGAGCGCGGGATCCATCGCCAATGCCATGCTGCTTCGTACTCTACGCGGAACGCCTTCGCCTATCAAAGACTTTTCGCGACGGCGACCGCTTGCCCGCCGCCGATTCGGATGACGGCGGCGCCGACCAGCGCCACAACCGCGCCTAAGCACACGCCGCCGATGATATCAGTCGGGTAATGCGCCGCCAGAGAAAGCCGCGACCACAGAATCCCGAGCCACAGCGCCGTTAACGCGGCAAAGCTGCAGTACCGCACCCATGCGGCAAGCTCCGAGCGCAGCAGTATCAGCGCCGCCAAGGCAAAGAACGCCGTCGAAATTGCGGCATGCGAGCTCGGATATGAAAACGCGAGCTCGTGACGCAGCAGCCAATCCGTCCTGCGCGGCCGTGCGAAGAAACGTTGAAATCCGTCGGCGCATCCCCAGGCTGCAAGCGCTGCGGCGACGAGATACAGCAGGCGCACGCGCCAATTTTTAAAAACGATGGCGAGCACGAGACAGATCGCGTAAAGCGGTGCAAGCACCGGCGCCCGCCCTATCGTTGTGAGCGCCCATGCAAGCCCGACGGCATGTCCGCGCCATTGGTGCGCAAGCGCAAGCAGAGCCGGCTCTCCG
>Ga0209810_1000710_pt1 | contig 64949 bp, 48 predicted proteins | sample Coa_R1_7_FD_187159 | JGI IMG/M metagenome (GOLD analysis project Ga0209810, IMG submission 187159) | Surface soil microbial communities from Centralia Pennsylvania, which are recovering from an underground coalmine fire - Coalmine... | ecosystem: Environmental > Terrestrial > Soil > Unclassified...
AAGAATGCGACACCGATGACCGCCCCGGCGCTGAACCCCAGGATAAGGTGGAGCTTGTCCTGATGCTTGAGGGCGAAGAACCCTCCCAGATAGGTAGCGAGAACGGCCGTCAGGCCGAGCAGAAGAGGTATCATCCGTTCACTCGCGGTCCGGCCACCTCTTCCCTCCCCGGCAGGTGATGGCCTGGAACGGTGGCGAGCGGCGTCTCTATTATACTTTAATCCTGCTGCGGACCGAATCGCGCCTCCAACTGGCGCACGCGCGACTCCAGGACGTCGATGCGCTCCAGCAGCTCAGCCACCATTCCGAGGCCATGCCAGGACAATCCCATATCGCGGCGCAGCCGCAGCATGCGCCGCAGGCGCGCCAGCATCGCGGGCGCGAACAGGGGTCTGTCCTGCCACTCATCTGCCGCCTCGATCACGCCGAGGCTATGGAGCCGGCGGACGAGGTCCGGGTGCAGGCCGGCGGCGCGGGCCAGGTCTTCCTCATCCAGCAGGCCGTGGCGGGCATGCGCCACACGAACATCGTAGCGGGCCAGCAGGAACTGGGTCGGCATGACTACCTCCCTTCTTGTTAAGCGGACGAGAAACCCAACTCCCTCCTCCTTACGAAGGAGAGGAGGCCAGGGGGTGAGGTCAGCTTTTTCTTGGGTCGAATGAAGATACGGACTTCAGTTGCTCGAATAGCTCACGTTCTTTGTCCGTAAGGGTCCGTGGCACGTCGATTCGCACGGCGGCATAGAGGTCGCCGCGCTTGCCGTTGCGGTCCGGCAAGCCCTGGCCGCGCAGACGCAGCTTCTTCCCGCAGCCGGTCCCCGGCGGCAGGGTCGCCTGCACCGTTCCATCCAGCGTCGGCACGGGAATCTGCGCGCCAAGCGCCGCTTCCCACGGGGCGACGGACACCTCGACGGTCAGGTCTTGCCCGGCGACACGGAAGGCCGGATGGGGTGCGATATGCACCCGAAGGAACAGGTCGCCGGGCGGGCCGCCGTTGAAACCGGGTCCGCCCTGTCCGGCCAGACGCAGCAGCGCGCCGTCCGGCGTGCCCGGCGGGATGCGCACCTCGTAGTTCTTGGTCGCCTCGTGGACCCGGCCCTCATGGTCCCGTTCCGGAACGCGCATCGTGATCGTGCGCGTCGCTCCCCGGTAGACATCTTCCAGGGGCACGGTGATCTCGGCTTCGATATCTTCTCCGCGCTCGTGCAGCGGCGCACGGCGTGCCCGCCCGCCCAGTCCCTGCCCTCCGAACAGCGAGGAGAAGAAATCGCTGAAGTCGCCGCCACCGAACTCGAAATTAAACTCGTCCGGAGAGACGTTGCGATATTCAACGCCTCCTCCGTATCCCGGCGGTGGCGTGAACTCCTGTCCGTTGCGCCAGTTCGGCCCCAGCGCATCGTATTTTTGGCGCTTCTCCGGGTCGCGCAATACCTCATAGGCCTCGTTGATCTGCTTGAACTTCTCTTCGGCATCCGGGGCCTTGTTGACGTCCGGGTGGTATTTGCGCGCCAGCTTGCGAAAAGCCGCCTGAATCTGCTGTTGTGTGGCGTCTCGCTTGACGCCCAGTGTTTCGTAGTAGTCCTGGAATTGGACCGGCATACTCGCTCCCCAAACCTGTTGTTACTGATCTCGTGTAAACTCGGCGTCGATGACGTCCTCTGCAGGTTGGGCGCCCGGCTCCGGCGGGCGGCCATCGGTGCGGCTGTCGTGTTCCGTTGTGCCGGGGCCGGCTTGCTGATAGGCCGCCTCGCTCAGGCCGTAGGCGGCCTGCTGCAGCTCGCCGACCAGCGGCCGAATCCGTTCGACGCCCGCATTTTCCTGCAGCGCCTGGCGAAGATCAGAGACCAACTGCTCGCAGCGCGCCTTGATATGGGCCGGCGCCCGGTCGCCCAGGTCCTGGATCTGGCGCTCGACCTGATAGATCAGCGAATCGGCCTCGTTGCGAGCGTCCGCCTCTTCCCGGCGGCGCTTGTCTTCCGCCGCGTGCTGCTCGGCATCTTTAACCATGCGGTCGATGTCGGCTTTGTCCAGGCTGGTCGAGCCCGAAATGGTGATTTTCTGCTCTTTGCCGCTCGCCTTGTCGCGAGCGGAGACGTTCAGGATGCCGTTGGCGTCGATGTCGAAAGTGACCTCGATCTGAGGGACTCCGCGTGGGGCCGGTGGAATGCCCTCCAGCCGGAATCGGCCCAGCGTCCGGTTGTCGCGCGCCATCTCGCGCTCGCCCTGCAGCACGACCACGTCCACGCCGTTCTGATTGTCCTCGGCGGTGGTGAAGATTTCCGTCTTGCGGGCAGGGATGGTGCTGTTGCGCTCGATGAGCTTGGTCATCACGCCGCCCATCGTCTCCACGCCCAGCGACAGCGGCGTCACGTCGAGGAGGACGACGTTTTCGACCTCGCCGGCCAGTACGCCCGCCTGGATCGCCGCGCCGACGGCCACGACTTCGTCCGGATTGACGCTCTGGTTGGGCTGCTTGCCGCCGGTCAGGCTGCGCACCAGGTCCTGGACGGCCGGAATCCGGGTCGAGCCGCCGACCAGGATGACCTCGTCGATGTCCTGCACGGACAGCTTCGCATCGGCCAGGGCGCGCTCGACGGGACCGCGGCATCGCTCGACCAGATCGCGCGTCAGGTCGTCGAATTTGGCCCGCGTTAAATTCAGGAGCAGGTGGACCGGGCCGTTGGGACCGGCGGAGATGAACGGCAGGTTGATCTCGGTCTGCGTAACATTCGACAGCTCGATCTTGGCCTTCTCCGCCGCCTCGGTCAGGCGCTGTAGCGCCTGCTTGTCTTTACGCAGGTCGATGCCTTCCTGTTTCTTGAATTCGTCGGCAGCCCAGTCCACGATTCGCTTATCGAAGTCGTCACCGCCGAGATGTGTGTCGCCGCTGGTGGCTTTGACCTCGAAGACCCCTTCACCTACGTCCAGGATGGAGACATCGAAGGTGCCACCGCCCAGGTCGAAGACCAGAATCGTTTCATTCTGCTTCTTATCCAGGCCGTAGGCCAGAGCGGCTGCGGTCGGCTCGTTGATGATGCGCAGGACATTCAGCCCGGCGATCTGCCCGGCGTCCCGCGTCGCGGTCCGCTGGGCATCGTTGAAGTAGGCCGGCACGGTGATGACCGCGTCCGTGATCTTCTCTCCCAGGTACTTGCTGGCGTCGTCCACGAGCTTACGCAGCACCGCCGCGGAAATCTCTTCGGGCGCGATCTGCTTGCCGCGCACGTCGAAACGGACCGAATCGTTGGGGCCAGGCACGACTTTATAGGAGACGAGCTTGCTCTCCTCGGAGACCTCGTTCCACTTGCGCCCGATGAAGCGCTTGGCCGAGGTGATCGTCCCCTCCGGATTCAGGACGGACTGGCGCTTGGCCAGTTGGCCGACAAGGCGCTGCCCGTCCCTGGTATACGCCACGACCGATGGGGTGAGGCGGCTGCCCTCCGCATTCGCGATGACGGTGGGCCGGCCGCCTTCCATGACCGCAATGACTGAGTTGGTGGTTCCGAGATCGATACCGACTGCTTTTGCCATGACTCCATCCTCCTGCATGGTCTTCAATGGATGCTCTCTTCCTCTAATCTGAGGACGTAATTTTTTTGTGTTTTGTTGACGAATTTTGCAGAAATTCCTGTTCGCCCGGTCATGCTTTGGGAACTTGCCTCCGGCGGCGCCGTCCATGATGTAGGCCGTTAAGGCCCCCACCCCCTTCCCCTCCCCCAAGTTTAGGGGAGGGGGGACTATATCGCTCTCCTGTGCCTCTGCTTAAAGCTTCTCTGGCCTTTAAGCAGGGACAGAAGTCAGGGCAGTAGCTCCCCTCGCCCCTTGTGAGAGGGGATCAGGGATGCAGGGGCACAAGACAGCCATAGAATCCGGCGGTCTCCTTCGATGCCGCCGATCAGGGGCCGCGTGCCGTGATGCAGGGGCACAAGAGAGTAATAGAATCTCCCCTCCCCTAAACTTGGGGGAGGGGGTGGGGACCTTAGTGGGCAGGCAAGGAGAAAGTCAATGGAAACGCGAGATAAGGAGAGGGTCGAGCGGATACAACAGGCGCTCAAGGAGGCGGGGTGGAAGGCGTTTATCTGCTCTCTGCCTATGGACGTGCTTATGCTCTCCGGGTACTGGCCGGTGGTCGGCAATGCGATCGCGGTAGTGACCTGGGAAGGGAGGGTGAGCGTCCTGGCGCCGGAAGACGAGCGCGATCTGGTGGAATCAGGTTGGGCGGATGACGTCCACACGTTTCAGGCCGGGTCGTTGGACGCCATAGAAGACCTGATCGAGGTCGTGCGCCGGCCGCTGGCGGACCTTCTGAATGCGGCTGGCCTGGAGCGTGGGGAGCTGGGCTACGAGGGCGGACCGGCCTCCGAGCCATCCTCCTATGCCGCCATGTCCTACTACGGCGTAACGCTGCCGGAGCTAATTCGAGAGGTTTGTCCGGAGAGCACGCCGGTCCCTGCCGATGCGGCGCTGGCGCGGCTGCGCTGCGTCAAAACCCCGAGGGAGGTCGAGCGGATACGAAAAGCCTGCCGTATCGCGGAACAGGCGTATCAGGCGGGCGCGCGGCAGATGCGCGCCGGGCAGAAAGAGACCGAGGTCGCCGCTCTTTTCCGCGCTCCGTTCAGTGTATCGGGAGTAGGATTTGAAGGCGTTGGCCGCGCGGACGGATTTCTCTACTGCATGTCCGGCCCGAATGCGGCGCAGGCGTATGCGGCCTATCAGCGCTCCCGCGCCAAGACGCTAGCGCGCGGTGAGTTTGCGCTGGTCCACTGCAACTCCTATGCCGATGGCTACTGGACGGACATCACGCGCACCTTCTGCCTGGGGCAGCCGGAGGAGCGGATGCAAAAGATGTATGAGGCGGTGTTTGCCGCACGCAAGGCCGCGCTAGAGACTATTCGGCCAGGCGCACGCGCCGCCGACGTGGATCGGGCCGCACGGGAGGTGATGCGAAACTGTGGCTTTGGCGCAGCCTTCAAGCATCCGACCGGGCATGGAGTGGGCTTTACGGCCATCGACCACAATGCCCCACCGCGTCTTCATCCGAAATCGGAGGAGATTCTGGAAACGGGCATGGTCTTCAACGTCGAGCCGGGCCTCTATTTCGAGGACTACGGCGGCCTCCGCCACTGCGATATGGTCGCCGTCTCCGCGAACGGCATGGAACTGCTCACCCCGTTCCTCTCGGACCTTCCCTCTCTGATCCTTTAGCGGGAGCGGCCGGCGTGTTCGCTGCGGGCTGCAGCGGCAAACGCATGCGTCTGGCTTTGCTGCTCCTGGGGGTGGTCGCGCACGACCGGATACCACTGCCCGGCCAGAGTCAAGGGGCCGTTGGGAAGCAGCGGGAGGTCTTGCCACTCCTGAATCAGCGTCTTGTACGCCTTGCCCACCGCGCGGATGTTGCGATCCAGGTCGAACAGTCCCAGCGGGTCTACGTGTCCCTGATCCTCACGCAGCGCCGTATCCCAATCCACCTGATCGGTCAGGCTGTACCAGGTCATACCGCATAGGGGCACGCCGTCTTTGCGCAGCCGCTGGATGTTCGCCCAGATCTTCCACAGCCAGCGCTCGGCGTCCGGCTCGTCTTTATTCGTCTCGGTGTGCATCACCGGCAGGTTATACCGGTCATAGTATTCATGCGTGATGACATAGTAGCCGAAGATTTCGCCGGCAAAGACCGTGCGCCCATCGGAGAGGAGCATATGCTCGTTGGCGACGTAGTAGTCGTTGCCCATGACGCAGTGCTCGCGCAGGTCCTGCTGCATGAAATAGTCGTACTCCTCCGCCGACATGCCGTTATCGAGCAGGTACTGGTACATCTGTGAATTGACCGGATGGCCGTAGTTGAGGTCCAACGAAAGGAACCGGCGCTGGTTATAGCGCAGGGCCTGCCCCATAAGGTTGGGATCGGTGGTGTGGGTATACTCCGAAGATTCGCTCTGAATGAAGAGGGCGTGCGGGCAGACCTCCAGGATAGCCTTCATCGCGTCTACGTTGGCGCGCACGAGGTGCTTGATGGCGGTCACGAACGCCTTATCGGAGCGCAGGCATTCGTTCCACCAGCCATTCAAGGCGCTGAACTGGGCGGCGACATACATCTCGTTGACCGGCGTGTAGCACCAGACCCAGGGATAGCGCTCCGCGAACGCCCGCGCGAAGGCGGGGAAATAGCGCGGAAAATCGGGGTTCTGGAAATTCTCGATCCAATCTGGCACCCCGAAGTGGCACAGGTCCATGATGGGCAGGATGCCGGTCTGGCGCAGGACCGGCAGGACCATATCCGTCCAGGACCAGTCGTACTTATCCGGCCCCAGATGCATTTTATAGTAGGGCGGACCGTAGCGCAGATAGCGGATGCCCATGTCCTGCGTCAGCTCGAAGTCCTTTTTCCAGTGCTCGTAGTGGCCGCACTTCTCCAGCTCGTCCACGCGCTTCTTGCCGTGCGGGGTCTGAATGGTGGGATAGCTGCACTCGATCCCTGTGGCGAACATAAACCGCTGGGTCGCGGGATTAGGCCGTATACCACTCTGGTTGCGCTTCTGGGTCGCCGGTTGTGATCCCTTTCCGTCCGACATTTTTACCCTCTTTTCGTCATCGAGGTCAGCGCCAGGAAGGCGGCTACCGTCACGCCGGCCGCCACCAGCGGCTTGGCGAGGGTGATGGCTTTTCTAAGCGGAGTGCCGTACTCTATGTTGTGGATGGTCCCCCGCTCGAACTGCTGCCACTTCATCGCGGCCTTGCCGGCATGCCCGACGCCCAGACCCTTCATCAGCTCCGGCATGGCCGTCTGCAGCACCGGGTGGCCCGGCACGAAATAGACGCGCGGATCGTTCTTGTATTTGGGCAGGGCGGCATCGTCGAAGACGACGTAGGGACCCTCCTTCAGATGCTCCTCAAAGAGCGGATCCTCGATCTCGCCGACCATGACCGTCGGGGTCCCCTTCAGCCACATCACCTCCTTCAGCTCGCCGCGCCGGTTCATGCTGTCGAGCACGCTCTTGACGTGGCCCGTGGTGCCCGGCAGGGTGACGCCCTTGCCGACCAGGAAGTTGATGGGCAGGTAGTCGAACCCTTCGTGTCCCGGCCAGGCGTTGATCGCGACCTGCTCCAGCGGCACGCCCAGATAGGTGATCGGCTCGCGCACGCCCAGGCCCTGCTGCTCCCCGTCTCTAGCAAATTTGAGCTTATGCCAGTCGTGGCCCAGGAGCCGGCAGATGCTCACGTCTGTGGCGACCGGGTCCGTGGAAGCCAGGATGCAGCCGACCCAGCGGGGCAGATCGGCGATCGGCCCATCGCCTTCCCCGGCGATCAGGCCATCCACTACGCAGAGCTTCGGAGGGATGACGGTCATGATGTCCACAAAGCGCTCGATCATCTCCATGTCGCCGTGATGGTGGTCGCGCCACTTCTGATTGACCGTGCCGACCCAGTTCTTCAAAGCGCCCGAGATCGGCTCGATGTGGTGATTCTTCGCTTTGGGGGCGTCGATGATGACGTCGGCATCCAGCAGCGGCGCCGGGATCGGGCACTCTTTGATCACGCGGCCTTTCGGAACGGGCACCGTGCGGTTGGGGACTTTGTCGCTGCCCAGGTCGATTAGCTCGGCGCCCTCCCGCTCGGCGATGGCGGCCATGCCGGTGATCTCCATGCAGTCCAGCGAGGAGAAGAAGCCGCCGCTCGACTCGCCCACCTGCACTTTGCGCGCTCCCGCTTCCTTCGCCAGGACGATCAGCGCGCCGACCACCAGCGGGTCGGTCGTGCAGCCTTCCTCCGCCGAATAGTAGACCGTCTGGTTGGGCTTGATGAGCACCGTATTGCCGGGCTTGACGAACGCCTGCATTCCGCCCAGATGCCCCAGTGCCTCCCGGACGAGGGAGAGGACCCGCTCCTGGGAGCGGTGTTTCTCGTTGGTGTGCGCGATCGCCACGGTGGCGCCTTGCTTGCTATCCATGCGTTCTTCTCCTTTAGACCTCACCCCGGAACACGGGGTTTTAACCCCGTGCTGAAATACGAAGCCCGCAAAAGCGGGCTAACCCCTCACTCCCTCGCCCCTTATGGAAGAGGGGGAGATTCTTATGTAGGGGCGCTGCTTGCTGCGCCTTGGCGCCCCTACAGGCTGTGCCCTAAGAGATGGGAGTCCACGAAGGCGGACTTTGTTTTGGCAGAACGGCACTTGAGTGCTGCTGTCTTGCGTCCGCGAGGACGCTCGTTTTTTCTGCCGGGTCGTTTATCGGCCCGGCAAAGAGGCAGGTGTTTCTCCCCGCGGGAAACTCAGGAAGATAAGCGCCGCGCCTACCGCCATCTCGTTCAGCTTCATGCTGACCGCTACGTCCCAGAGCGACCAGGGCGCTCCGATCATCAGCCAGACACCGCACGCCACGGTAAGGAAACGTATGGGGCGGGCGACCTCCGCGAGCGCCAGCATATTGATGGCGATGACCAGGGCGCCGGTCACAAAGCTGGAGTTCGCACCGGGACCCTGCGCGCCGAGGACCGCAGACGCGGCCATCAGCCAGATGCCCAGCGCCACGTTCACGGCTAAATTCCAGGGAACGGTCATGCCCTGGAACGGTGCGGATGCGGCTGTTTCGGTGCTTTCCTTCTCGCTATCTTGCGCGGGCTGTTCGCCGTGCCAGAAGACGATCCAGAGCGGCTTGCCCTCCCGGTAGCTGCGCGCGAGGAACTGGAAGACGGCGACGACTTCGTCCAGCGCCGCCGTGACCATCACCAGCATGAGCGCTGCCGCGACCAGGCACAACGTACACCAGGCATGCACGACGACCGGCTGCAATATCATCAGGACGATGCTGACCACGCTCAGCGGCACGACCAGGATGCCGAACGTGAGGACCAGCCAGGGATGCGTGCGCCAGCGCTCCTCGCCGCCGAGGCTGCCGGAAAGGGCTTCCAGCAGGTAGGCCCCCGCGCCGAGAGCGGCGTCCGAGATAGGGAAGGAGCGAGCTACGTCGGACTGGAGAACGCGCGTGGCGCCGTTGCCGAAGATCGGGTCCCAGGCGTGGGAGCCGGCGATCTGGCAGGCAGCCAGGTAGGCGGCGATGCCGCAGTTGACGAGGGCCAGCGCAATCACAGGAAGGCGCTGCGGCCAGGAGGAAGGATTGTAGCTCCAGCCGGGAGGAAGAGCCGACTTTTGGTCGACAGGTGATTCTGCAGGGACTTCAGTGTGCGGTTTTCGTGGCTCTTCTGTAGCCGGAGAGCGGTCGAAGGCGGTATTGACCATCGAGAGGCAACACCTTTCTGTCTTCCCTTCGCGAGAAAATATATCGTATTATACGGTTTTGCGCCCTATACGTGCCCGGAATATGCCGGCCATTTTTGCGCGTGCCCGGCGAGCACATCGTCCCTCATGGCCGCTTGCGGGACTGCAGAAAGGCGACGAGCGCGTCGAGCTGCTCCGGGGTGAGATTCGGTCCGAAAGCGGGCATGTTGTTTCCTCCGTTGAGGATACGGATGGTCATCTGGTCGGTGGTAAGGCGGTTTCCCACGTATGTCAGGTCGGGGCCGCGCTGGCCGCCGGAGCGGAAGAACGGGACCAGGCAGAGCAGGACCCCGAAAATCAGCGGTGATGGACTGCGCACGCGTGATCCGATCCGAGGTCAGCGGATGGTCTTGCAGCCACACCGGCGCGGACCCGCCCTGGCTTTTCTGTAGGGCTTCGAGCTTGCGGAAGAATCGGATCATGCCGTTGGGATCGTAACTGGCGTCATGGGCATAGCTCAGACCTCGTTCGTCCGCCTGGTACTCCTCATCCCGGCTGTATTTCAGGGTGACGAGCTGATCCGCGATTCCGGCGATATTGCGGTAGGTGGGATTGGGCAGCGCCAGGTCGAGGAGCGCCTCGGTGGTCAACTGCGAGGAGATGTTGCGGGCGACGTGGCGGGCGTTGATATGGCCCAGCTCATGACCGATTACGCAGGCGAGCGCGCTGTCGTCATCGCCGACCTGGTCGATGAGACTGCGATAGACGTAGACCGGCCCGCCTGGCAGCGAGAAGGCGTTCACGGTGGACTGGTCGATGACGGTAAAAGAGTAGGGGACGTTGCGGCCGTCGGCCATGTGCGGCAGCAGGCGCTCGCCGATGCGGCGCACCCGCACAGCGTCTGCCGATGTGGTGTCTACGGGGTACTGCCGGTCGATCTGCCGGGCGCTCTCCCGCCCTAGATTAATCTCTTGCTGGGTGGACAGAAAGCTTTTCGTCCGGCAGCCGGTCAGGCCGGCGGTCAGAAGCAGGATCAGCAGACACATCCATACACGCGAAGTGGAGGCGAAGTGGCGCGCAGCCAGACGGCGAGGGAAGACTGGTTTGACCATCAGGAGTCAACACCTCTCTTTCTCCCTCCGAGCGGAAGGGGTGGGTTTGGAAAACTCACAAGATCATACGGATTCGCGGGCCTTGCGTGCCGTAAATTCTTCCGTTGGGGAGAACGTTTCTCCGGAATCTTCTTTTACCTGGGAGGCGCGAGGATGGATGCAGGGGAAATCCTTTTCGATGTAGTAGCGTAGCGGCTGCTTGCCTTCCTGCGTGAAATAGACGCCCTCGGCATCCGGCGCGGCCAGACGCTTGCCGTCGGCGTCCGAAAGATGCAATATCAACTCGCTCGCTTTAAGCTCGATACCCGTGGTGGCCGTGCCGGGAAAAATAGCCGCGCTCCATCCATCGCCGACCGCCAACTCCTCCCGAACGGTCTGTCCCCGCTCCAACGCTTCCAGTTCCGACGGCGTGATCCGAAACCGCACGCTGCCGCCCGTCCATCGTATCTTCATGGCCTACCACCTCTCTGCCATCGCTCACTCCGCCTTGTCTTCAGTTTCTCTTGTAGGGTCTGTTTGCATGTCTGACGGAGGCAAGCTGCGACCAGATCTCAACAGTAAATTTTCCACTTCGAGAAACAGCATCTTGCATAAATCCAGTAGCTGCTTCCACATTAGCCCAAAACCATGGCTGCCAGTGCATCAAGGCGCGCTTGCGTTCTTGCCTTGATCGCCTGTGTTTCCGCCAGCAGGCGACGTGTATCTGTCTTCAACCGATCGATCTCTTTCTGGTCGGCTTGCATTACCTGGTTCAGACGTTGCATTTCGTCAAGTAGCTGCGTGATTGCGGCCTGGTATTCGGCTTCCGTCTTGGGTTCTGCCGGCCACGTAGATACGTTTCCGATAAAGGTGCCTCCGTTTACAGTATAACAGATAACCACTTGCTTGTATGGCTGATACGGCGCAACAGCAGTTACTTCTCTTCCCTTCTGTTGACGAACTCCCAGCCGAAGCGGCCCTTGATGCACAGGTGCCCGTGCGTGATGTCGTGGTCGAGGGGAGAGGTCGCTTTGACGATCTTGTTGTCCTGGACATGCAACTCCAGGTTGCAGCCGACGCCGCAGTAGGGGCAGACAGTTTCCGTGATGGTCTGGCGAGATTCGTCCCACGTGCCGGCCTGGCGCATGTCGTACTCGCTTTTGAACATCAGCGCGCCGGTGGGGCAGACCCCGATGCAGTTGCCGCAGTAGACGCAGGCAGAGTCGGGCAAGGGGACCGCGTACTCGGTGGAGATGCGCGCGTCGAACCCGCGGCCGGCGACCGCGATGGCGAAGGTATTCTGCGCGTCTTTCCCGCAGGCTTCGACGCACTTATAGCAGAGGATGCACTTGCTGTAATCGCGGATGTAGAGATCGTTGTCCACCTTGACGGGCTGCGCGACGGTTTCGGCAGTGGCATTGGTGGGCGCGTGGTGGTGGCCGGGAAGGCGCTTGTCACGCGCTCCCGCTTCGGCCGGCGGTGCGGGTGGCCCGAACTTCTCCGGCTGCGCGCCGTATGCGGCCATCCAGCGGCGCGTGTCGGCATCCACCAGCGACAGGTCCACCGTGGAGGCCAGCAGCTCCAGCACCAGCTTGCGCGAATGCCGCACGCGCTCGGAGTCGGTCTTGACGACCATGCCCGGCTCGACCTTGCGGGAGCAGGACGGCACCAGCGCCCGCGATCCCTCGACCTCGACCACGCACACGCGGCAGACGTTGACCGGCGTGAGGTTTTCCAGATAGCAGAGGGTCGGCGTATCTTTGCCCAGGCGCCGCAGAGCCTGCAAAATGGTAAGGCCCTCCGGCACGCGCACGGCCTCGCCATCGATCTGCAGCTCCACCGTCCGCCGGGGCGGGGCCAGAGGAAGTGATTGAATCATGGTGACCCTCCTTGACTATCATCCCTATTATACCGGCAAATTGCGGGCACGATCTGTTTGTCCGGGCAAGGGAACGGCTATGCCCCCCATCTTGAATGGGAAGGACTAAGCGGCGCGCTTAATGAACAACATACGTGCAGAACATAAGATGGTAGCCTGAATAACCCATAAGCATGTGGAGATGGAAGCAATGGCTGCGGTAAGAGACTTTTTGAAAGCGCGATTTGCCTGTGCAAGGCAAGACCTCGAAGAGGTTCTGGGTAGACTCCAGGATTCGGATCTGAATTGGTCGCCGCGAGAAGGAATGCTCACGATTGCGGGTCAACTGTTGGAGATCGCGAACAAGGAGAAAGAGGCCCTGGGATGGATCCAGACAGGGGTTTGGCCGGACGATGGACCGGATGCCTTCGATATTCAAACCGCGACGCTCGAAGACATCAAGGCCGCCATGGCTGCGCTCCGGGTGGAAACGTATGCCTATATCGATTCGCTGAGCGATGCGCAACTGGAACAGCCTGTTCCCAATCCCAATCGATGGTACGAAGCCTTACGCGTGACCGATTGTCCGCTGAGCGAGGTGCTGAGAACCATTGCAGCGCATGAGTACTATCACACCGGACAGTTGGTCACCTATCTCTGGGTGCGGGGCGACAATCCCTACGAATGGTAGTTTGTGGCCGCTCGGATAATGCTTGAGTCTCTGAAGGGGACTTCGGGCATGGGGGAAGGGGCCGCAGTTTCAACTGCCCGCAAACCGAGAATGGAAGGACCCTGTCATAACTTATTGGAGAAGGAGTCAGAACAAATGGGGCCTGAGCAATCCGAGCAAAGCGTGGACGAGAGCCTGTATGAGATCACGACCCGCGCGGCCGGTCCGGCAGGCGCGCTGCCGTTTACGGAACAGATGCTGCTCGAAGCGCCGAGCGGTAACCTGTTCGGCTGGGCGCAGAACGTGGGGATGGGCTGGGAGCCGGAGCGGCTGGGCGCCGCCGAGTTTCTGCTGCTGAGCACGCAGGGCGGACTGCGCCGACCGGACGGCACGCCGCTGGCACTCGGCTACCATACGGGCCACTGGGAAGTCGGGCTGCTGGTGGAGGCGGCGGCGCAGGAACTGCGCTCTCTTGGCGCGATCCCCTTCGCGGCCTACTGTTCCGATCCCTGCGATGGCCGCACGCAGGGCACGACCGGTATGATGGACAGCCTGCCCTATCGCAACGACGCCGCGCTCGTGTTCCGGCGGCTGATCCGATCGTTGCCCACTCGGCGCGGCGTGCTGGGCATAGCGACCTGCGACAAGGGGTTGCCCGCCATGATGATGGCGCTCGCCGCCATGCGGGACCTGCCGTGCGCGCTCGTGCCGGGCGGGGTCACGCTGCCGCCCATCGCCGGAGAGGACGCCGGGACCGTGCAGTCCATCGGCGCGCGGTTCGCGCAGGGTCTCATTACCTTGCAGCAGGCGGCGGAGGCGGGCTGCCGGACCTGCGCCACGCCGGGCGGCGGCTGCCAGTTTCTGGGAACGGCCGCCACGTCCCAGGTCGTCGCGGAGGCGCTGGGGCTGGCGCTGCCCCATACGGCTCTTGCGCCTTCCGGCCAGGCGATCTGGCTGGACGGGACGCGGCGGACCGCGCGGGCGCTCGCCGATCTGGCAAATCGAGGGATCCGGACGGCGGACATCCTGACCGAAGGCGCGCTGAAGAATGCCATGACGGTCCACGCCGCTTTCGGCGGCTCGACTAACCTGCTCCTCCACATTCCCGCCATCGCTCACGCCGCCGGCCTGCCCCGCCCGACCGTTTCCGACTGGAGCGCCATCAACCGAGCCACGCCGCGGCTCGTGGATGTGCTGCCGAACGGGCCGCAGAACCATCCGACCGTGCGCGTCTTTCTGGCCGGCGGCGTGCCGGAGGTCATGCTGCATCTGCGGGAATTGGGGCTGCTGGATACCACCTGCCTGACCGCTTCGGGCCGCACGGTGGGAGAGGAACTGGATGCCTGGCGAGCGTCGGAGCGGCGTGAGCGGGTGCGGGCGCGTCTTCTTGCGGCGGACGGCATCGCCGCAGACGACGTCATTTTGCCGCCGAAGCAGGCACGAGAGCGGGGGCTGACCAGCACGGTCACCTTCCCGGTGGGCAATCTGGCTCCGCAAGGATCGGTCATCAAGAGCACGGCGCTCGATCCCTCGGTGGTGGACGCGGACGGCGTCTATCGCAAGCGGGGACCGGTGCGCGTCTTCACCAGCGAGCACGAGGCGATCATGGCGATCAAGCGCGGCGGCGGATCCTCCGAACCCGGCAAAGTCGCGCCCGGTGACGTGCTCGTGCTGATCTGTCGCGGCCCCTTGGGAGCGGGCATGGAGGAGATTTACGAGGTCACGGCGGCCCTCCGGCATCTGCCGTGGGGCAAGCATGTGGCGGTCCTGACGGACGCGCGCTTCTCCGGCGTCTCGACCGGCGCCTGCGTCGGCCACATCGGACCGGAGGCGCTGGCCGGTGGACCGATTGGCAAGGTGCTTGATGATGATCTGATCGAGATCGTCATCGACCGCAATCGCCTGGAAGGCCGGGTCGATCTGATCGGCCACGCAGGCCGCATCTATGGCGCGGAAGAGGGCGCGCGGATTCTGGCGGAGCGCCCGCCCCGCTCGGACCTGGCGCCCGATCCCGATCTCCCCGCCGACACGCGCCTGTGGGCGGCGCTGCAGGAAGCAAGCGGTGGCGTCTGGGGCGGCTGCGTCTACGACGTAGACACCCTCGTCGGGAGGCTGAGTTGATTAACCCGCTTTATCGGAGCGGCGCAAGGAGGTTTTGCCATTTCTGCAGAAGTTGACGCATTCATCAGACAGGAACGTGTGGCATGGGACTCCCAATTCCCTCCTTAAGGGAAATCCAGGGTAAATGCCTTGTTCTGCCCGTCGTAAATCAATATTCCTCGATTGAGAATATCACGTCCGATGAGACAATCGAAGTACGGGAAGTCAGTTTGTGGGACAGACACAACGAGTGCGGGAATGAAGAGATTGGGTAATCGAATGCTGACTACATACAGGGTAATAGCGGCTACGCCTCCAACAGCATCTCCCTGTGCGGTCCGCAGGCTGGGGATTTGCAAGCGTTGGATTACTGATGGACTGACGGCCGTTATCTCGGTGCCGGTATCCACAAGCCCTATCTCATCAAGGATTTGCGGGGTAGCTGGAATTGGAGTTTGCGAAGCCGGCATCGGAGGTCCAATGGCAACCTCAATCAGCGGTCCGTCTGGAATAAGAATGGAGCGCTGGATGCTCGTCAAAGCGGAGTCACCGAGAAAATGGATGGCAGGGTAATCGGCTCTTCCTCCTCGACAAGGTGTCTAACCAAAAAGGATTGACCTTGAAATATTTTCAATCCTTCTAATATCGCCTCCTTCTGAGAGGGATAGGTACCAACGATTTTATTCATCTTTATCAGCACGTATTGACCGTATGCCGTTTGCATAAGGCTTTGTTTGTGTTGATCGAAGGTTTGCTCCCCGATAGCCTGCTCTTCCTGTGGAGTGATTGTATTCGTCATTTCACCACTTCCTCCCTTAGGGCTAGAACAACTGCTGGAGGCGGCCGGTGCTGTCGCCGATGGTCTCCGCCCGGACGCCAATGCGGTCGAGCAGGGAGAGGAACAGGTTGGTCATCGGGGTGCCGTCGGAATAGCGGATGTGGCGTCCCGTCTGGATCGTGCCGGCGCCCCGTCCGGCCAGAAGGATCGGCAGGTCGTCGTGGTTATGCGCGTTGCCGTCGCTGATGCCCGCGCCGTAGACGATCATGGCGTTGTCCAGCAGCGTGCCCTCCGGCTCGTGGATGGACTGCAATTTCTCCAGCAGATAGGCCAACTGCGTGACGTGGAAGTGGTTGATGAGCCGGATCTTCTCCTGTTTCTTCGGGTCGCCGGCATGGTGGGACATATCGTGATGGCCTTCCGGAACGCCGGCCTCCGGGTAGCTGCGGTTGCTGCCATCGTGGGCGATCATGAAGGTGCAGATGCGGGTCATGCCGGACTGGAAGGCGAGCACAAGCATATCGTACATGAGCCGGATATGTTCGCCCATGTCGGCGGGCACGCCCGTAGGAAGCGTCTCCGGAGCGGGCAGCTGCCGCGCGGACTTCTCAACGCGATTGAGTCTCTCTTCGATCTCGCGGATGCTGGTGAAATACTCGTCCAGCTTGCTCTGATCGCGGACCCCGAGCTGGGTGTTCAGTTGATGGGCGTCTTCCATCACGAAGTCGAGGATACTGCGCCGTTCGAGGCGGCGGCGCGCACGGCTCTCCGCCGTCGCGTTCGGATCATCGCTGCCGAACAGCCGCTCGAAGACCAGGCGCGGACTCACCTCGTGCGCGACCGGCGTCGTGGGGCTGCGCCAGGAGATATTGGAGGTGTAGGCGCAGCTGTAGCCCGTGTCGCAATCGCCGGCCGTCGCCGCCGGCTCGCAGCCTAGCTCCAGCGAGGGAAACGGTGTGATGTGGCCGACCTTCTGCGCCGCGAGCTGATCCACCGAGATGCTCGCCCGAATATCCGCGCCGCTCGTCTTGCGGGGATGGCAGCCGGTCAGCCAGGCGGCGGCGGAGCGGGCATGGTCGCCCCCGCCGTCGCCGAGCGCGTCCGCGTTGTGCTGGGTCAGGCCGGTGAGCACCGTCAGGGAGTCCTTAACATTCTTGAGCGGCTCCATGATGGAGGGCAGCGCAAAGCCCACCCCGTCGGTCGGGGGCGTCCAGGCCGGCATGTGCATGCCGTTGGGCACGAAGATGAAGGCCATGCGATTCGGGCGGCTCTTCGCCGAAGAGGCCAGCGCGCTCAGGGGAAGCATCGCCTCCAGCAGGGGCAGCGCCACGACAGCGCCAACGCCGCGCAGGAAGGTACGCCGGGGAATCAGGGGCTCGCTCATGACGGTTTTTCTCCCTCGCCTCGCCGCATGCGGAAAGGCCCGCTCTGCACGATCGCCGTGATCAGGGCGGAAAATCGGTAGTCGCTCTGGGCGGTCTTCCGGACGATAGCGTCCAGGAAAGGCCGGTCGGTGGGCAGGATGTCTCGGCCCAGCCCGTAAGAGAGCAGCTTTTCGGCCAGACAGCGCACGAACAGGTCCTTTTTCCCCAGCAGGATCGCCTTCAACTGCGCCGGTCCCTGGAAGGAGCGGCCGTCCGGCAGTGTGCCGGAGGAATCGATGGGCAGGTTGCCGTCCGTCGCGCGCCACTTGCCGATGGCGTTGTAGTTCTCCAGCCCGAACCCGATCGGATCCATCATCGCGTGGCAGGAGGCACACTGTGGATTACGACGGTGCTCCTCCATCCGTTGCCGCAGCGTGCCTTTCAGCACCGCGTCGCCGCGCTCGTCAGGCAGCACACCCACGTTGGGCGGCTGAGGTGGGGGCGGCGTGCCCAGAATCTGTTCCAGCACCCACTTGCCGCGCTTGACCGGCGAGGTGCGCGTCGGGTTGGAGGTGACCGTTAGGATGCTTGCCTGCGTCAGAATGCCGCTGCGCTGGTCGCCGTCCAGCGCCACGCGCCGGAACCCATCGCCCTCCACGCCTTTTATTCCATACAGGCGGGCCAGCCGCTCATCCAGAAAACTGTATCGGCCGTCCAGGAAGTCCAGTACGCTCCGGTCGTTGCGAACCACCGAGTCGAAGAACATCTCGGTTTCTGTGCGCATATCCTGTCGCAAGGTATCTGTATATTCCGGGAAGCGGCCTGGATCCGGAGCGATCCGGTCCAGCTTGCGCAGTTGCAGCCACTGGGCGGCAAAGTCGTCGGACAGGGCGCGCGCCTTCGGGTCCTGGAGCATGCGCCGCGCCTGTGCCGCCAGCACCTTCGGATCGTGCAGCTTCCCTTTCGCCGCCAGCGTAAAGAGTTCCTCGTCCGGCATGCTGCTCCAGAGAAAATAGGAGAGGCGCGAGGCCATCTCGAAGTCATCGACCAGATGGCTGGCCTTCGGATCGTTAGGGCGCGGGTCGATCTCGACGTGATAGAGAAAATGGGGCGATACGAGCATCGCTTCCAGGGCGAGCTGGATGCCGCGCTCGAAGCTGGCGCCTTCTTGATGCGCCAGATGGACGTAGCGCATCAGGCGCGTGACTTCCGCCTCGGAGACCGGACGCCGATACGCGCGCCGTGCCAGCCGGGCCAGGAGCTGGCGGGCATAGACCTCTTTCGAGGCCGGCGCAGGGGTAAAGAAGATCCGGCGGTGCGACTCGGTCACGACCGGCATGACGTGAGGCGGCGGCTGTATCTCCAGGTAGTCCACAATCAGATTGCGGTCTTCTGCCGGATGCCCCGGCGTCTCCGGCTTATAGTAGTCGTTCAGAAAGGAGACGGCAAAATGGTGCTTGCCGGCCGGAACGGCGCCGACCGCCTCGTACACGGCCGGCGCGCTCTCGACCGCCTTCACTTCGGCGGTGAAAAAGAGCTTGCCGTCGAGCAGGAAGCCCATCTTCACCGGCTCGGAGCCGGCCTGCTGCCCGAAGGCGCGGGCGCGGAACGTGTAGCGGCCCGCCTGCGGGAACGGATAATCGACGCCGATCTCGCCGTTGGTGGAGAAGAGGTGGCCGGTCATGCCGGGAAAGGCGATGGGCACGGCGCCGGGCAGCTTCTCGGCCTTAAACTGCACCGATTTTCCCGCGCTTTCCGGCGTGACGATGGCGGCGCGGGCGATCTTCTCGGCAGCGGAAAGATACTGCTCCATCAGCAGCGGCGAGATCGTGAGCACGTCGGCGTCGTTGTCGAAGCTGTAGCCGGTGTCGTCGGCGGGGAAGTCGTCGGCGGGATGGATGTCGATGCCGAGCAGGTCGCGGACGGTGTTGTTGTATTCCGTGCGATTGAGCCGGCGCAGCGTGACGTGGCCTGGATCAGGACGCCCGTTATCCGCGGCAGACAGGGTGGCATGGAGCCAGGAGACGATCGCATCACGTTGCGCCGCCGTCGGATGGGGCATGCCTTCCGGCGGCATGTGCCCGGTTTCGATGTTCCTGGCAACCTTCTCCCAGAGGTCCCGCGCTTTCAATACGGACGCCGTGTCGGCAAAGCCGTTCAGCGCGATGCCCGCCGGCGGCTTACTGCCGGAATGACAGCCCAGGCAGTACGTTCTAATAAGCGGCGCAATCTCAGAGGCAAAGCGATCCTTAGCCGGGTGGGAAGTGAGGCGCGCCTGCGTGGTACCAATTGGATGCTGCGCCGTTGCTGCCGCCGTGACGAGGCCCAGGGCCGCCACGGGCAGTAATAGCGCGATCAGATAGCGAGAACGTCCAGTCATTCCTGTTCTTGTGTGCCGGGCCGTATTAGCCGCGCCATGAAATACCCGTATAGCCGGGCAATAAATTACCCGTCTTGTGGTCCTTCGGACAACCGTCCTGCGGACGGAAAGGCTAGAGTTTAAGTGGCAGTCACTCTGTTGGACTGATTTTCGGCGCTCAAGTTTCAACGAAGGAGAGACCCAATTGTTTTCTCTCAGTAGTGGTCCGCGCCTTTTTCCGGCAGGGGAACGATCCAGACATTGCGGAAGCGGACCAGATTGCCGTGATCCTGCAACATCAGTGGGCCGGGCGAGGCATAATCTTGATCGATGGCGCCCCCGGTCTGACCTTCCAGCTCTATGTTGTTCTGGATGACGATGCCGCTCTGCAGGACGGTGACGCGTGCCTTCTCGGTGCGTCGGCCTCCAGCGTCAAAACGTGGCGCCCGGAAAACGGCGTCGTAGGACTGCCATTCGGTGGGACGCTTGCAGGCGTTGAACAGCGGAGCGGCATAATTATAGAGCGCGCCGCAGTCGCCTCGACCGGGATCAGAAATGCCCCAGGAGTCCAGAACCTGGATTTCGTAGCGTCCCTGCAGAAAGACGCCGCTATTGCCCCGACCCTGCCCCTTCACTTCGGGCGGGGAATCGGGCACATTGAACTCCAGGTGCAGAAAGAAGTCCTGGAATCGCTGGCGGCTCAGGATGTCGCCGCCTCGGGACACCATCGCTCCCTCTTCGATGGGCCAGGCGGCCGGTTCTGCACTGCCGCGTTTGATCCAGTGCTTCAAGCTGCTGCCATCGAAGAGGACGACGGCCTGAGGAGGCGGGGGGACAAAAATCGAATCGGACATGAGAAGGTTTCTCCTGATATGCGGGGTTAAAACCCGGCGCTGATAAACAAAATCCGCCTGCGCGGACTCCCATATGCAAGGTTTCACCTTTGCCGGCCAGTTTCCTCTCGTTCAGAGAAAAGGAAAAAGCTTGAGGCCCTGGTCGCCGCAGGGCGACTTCGTGCCTTTGTTGCTGCGGCTTCCGCCGCCCGCATCATCCATAGAATCGGGTCCGAGGCCAATAAGGTATAATCCAAACGTTTCCACATATCTGATCGAGGTTAGGGTGGTGGCTCAATGAGGAGTGCATCGGCGGGGGCGGCGCTGCGAGAGCGTCTCAAGCAGGGCACGCTCGTGCTGCCGGGAGTCTTCAACGCGATTACGGCGCTGCTGGCGCAGCAGGCGGGATTCGACGCGCTCTACCTGAGTGGGGCGGGTGTGACCAACAGCCTCACCGGCTATCCCGACATCGCGCTCCTGACGCTGACGGAGATGGCCCAGCAGGCGCGCTATGTGGCCCGCGCCGTGTCCGTGCCCGTCATCGCCGATGCCGATACCGGCTACGGCGAGATCCTCAACGTCGCACGCGCCGTCGAGGAGTTCGAGCACGCCGGGTTGGCCGGCATCCACCTCGAAGATCAGGTCGCCCCCAAGCGCTGCGGCCACCTTGAAGGCAAGCAGATCGTCGCGCCGGATGAGATGGTCAAGAAGGTCCGCGCTGCCGTCCGCGCTCGCACCGATCCCGACTTTACCCTCATCGCCCGCACCGATGCGCGCAGCGTCACCGGTCTGCAGGACGCTATCGACCGCGCGAACCGCTATCTCGATGCCGGCGCCGACGCCATTTTCCCCGAATCGCTGCAGAGCCTGGAAGAGTTCGCCACCTTCGCCGAAAAGGTCCGCGCGCCCCTGCTCGCCAACATGACCGAGTTCGGCAAGACCCCGTTACTCTCCGCGCAGGAGTTTGCTTCCCTGGGCTACGCCATGGTGATCTTTCCCATGACCGCGTTCCGGGTGATGATGAAGGCCGCGCAGGACCTCTATCGCGAGCTGAAGACGACGGGCACGCAGGCCGCCTTTATGGACCGGATGCAGACCCGAAAGGAGCTTTATGAGCTGATCCGCTATGCGGATTACGAGCGTTTCGATCGCGAGATCGCAGAAGAATGTGAGGATTAAATGGTGACCAGTACCTACAGCCCTGGCCTGGAAGGCGTTACCGCCGGGATTTCGGCCATCTCCGAAGTAGATGCCGAGCGCAATCAGCTTATCTATCGCGGCTACGACATCCACGATCTGGTGGACCATTGCTCGTTCGATGAGGTGGCCTACCTGCTGCTATATGGGAAGCTGCCCAACAAGCCGGAGTTCGATCGCTTCATGCGGCAGGTGGGAGAAAGCCGCGGCGTGCCGGACGGCATCTGGGAGATGTATCGCCAGATACCTCGCGATACCCACCCCATGGATGCGCTCAAAGCCGCCATCGCCGTGCTGGCGCCCTTCGATCCCGACTATGAATCAAACACGCACGAGGCCAATCTGAATAAGGCTTTGCGCCTCTATGCCAAGATCCCGAATCTGGTCGTCAACGGCTATCGGGTCATGCAGGGCCAGGAGCCGATTCCACCCGATCCGGAGCTGTGCCACAATGCCAACTTCTTCCGGATGCTCACCGGCACGGCGCGCACCGACTTCTTCGGCAAGGTGCTCAACGTAACGCAAATTCTTTACGCCGAGCACGGTTTCAACGCGTCCACGTTCGCGGCGCGCGTGACCGTCTCGACGCTCTCCGACCTCTATTCCGGAGTCGTGTCCGCCATCGGCACGCTCAAAGGCCCGCTGCACGGCGGCGCGAACGAGATGGCGATGGCGATGTTGCTGGAGATCGGCGACGCCTCCCGCGCCGCCGATTGGGTGCGCGACGCGCTGGCGCAGAAGAAGAAGATCATGGGCTTCGGTCACCGCGAATACAAGCACGGCGACGAGCGGGCCAAGATCGTCAAGCAGTACGCCGTCGAACTGGGGCAGGTGACCGGGAATACGAAATGGGCGCAGATTTCGCAGATCGTCGAGGACGAGATGATGAACGCCAAGGGACTTTATCCTAATCTCGACTTTCCCGTGGCGAGCACCTACTATCTGATGGACATTCCCATTCCGCTCTACACGCCGATCTTCGTGATGAGCCGCATCACCGGCTGGAGCGCGCATATTATCGAGCAGTTGGACAACAACCGCCTCATCCGCCCGCACAGCGAATACAACGGCCCGCGCAATCAACACGTCGTGCCGATGGACCAGCGGCCATAGATCGGTTCGCCGGGAGCAGCCATGCCTGACCAGACATTCCGAGCGATCCTCATAGAAAAAGGGGAAGCGGGAGACAAAGCGTCTCTGCAGGAGCTTCCGACGACCGTGCTGCCGGAAGGCGATGTCCTCGTTGCGGTCGCCTACTCCAGTCTCAATTACAAGGACGGACTGGCGGTCACCGGGAAGGGCCGGGTCGTTCGGAATTACCCGATGGTTCCCGGCATCGACCTGGCCGGGACCGTGCAGGAGTCGCAGTCGCTCGACTACCGGCCGGGGGATAAGGTGATCCTCACCGGCTGGGGGATCGGCGAGCAACACTGGGGCGGCTACGCGCAGGTAGCGCGGGTCCGCTCGGAATGGCTGGTGCAGCTGCCGGAGGGATTGAGCCTGCAGGAGGCGATGGGAATCGGCACGGCCGGCTTCACGGCGATGCTGTCGGTCATGACTCTCGAAGAGCACGGGCGCCGGCCTGAAGACGGCGAGGTGGCGGTCACGGGCGCGGCGGGCGGCGTGGGGAGTATCGCGATCGCGCTGCTGGCGCAGCGGGGCTATCGGGTGGTCGCCTCGACAGGCCGGACCGAGCTGCACGACTACTTGACCGCGCTCGGCGCGCAGGAGATCATCGGGCGAGAGGTGCTGCCCGCGCCGGGCCGGCCGCTGGAGAGCGGGCGCTGGAGCGGGGCCGTCGATACGGTCGGCGGGGACACGCTCGCCGGGCTGCTGCGGAGCATGAAGCTTCATGGCTGTGTCGCCGCCTGCGGGCTGGCGGGGGGCAGCGATCTGAACACGACCGTCTTTCCGTTCATCCTCCGGGGAGTGGGGCTGCTTGGTATCGATTCCAACTGGTGCCCGCAGGCGCGGCGGCGAGAAGCCTGGGCGCGGCTGGCGAACGACCTGCCCAAAGACCATCTGGCGCGCATGATGCAGGTCGTGCCTTTGCCGGACGTGCTCTCCCTCAGCCGGGAGATCCTGCAGGGTCACGTTCGCGGACGGATCGTCGTGGATGTCAACGCGTGACCGGGCCTTGAAAGACCCGTCTGGGGGTCCTTCGGGCAACCGTCCTGCGGACGGAAAAACCAGGATGCCGGTTGAAATACCGCGTTTTCGGATAGGCTCTCAGAAGCGCGATAGGCTGGCGATAGCGGCTATCGTCATTCTGGGAGCGCTGTTGAGCGCGATCTATCTGCCGCATTCGTACGACGACGCCTACATCACGTACCGCTATGCCTACAATCTCGCCACCGGGCATGGCTACGTCTATAATCCGGGCGAACGCTTTCTCGGCACAAGCGCGCCACTCTACGGGCTGCTGCTGGGTGTGCTGGGCGCTCCCTGGCCGGCGCGTATTCCGCTCATCAGCGGCGCGCTCTCCGGCCTGGCCCTGATTCTCACCGGTGTTGCCCTGTATCTGCTGGGCAAGCGGCTGGGCAGCCCGTTCTGCGGGCTGCTGGCGGCGATCTTCTACAGCATCCATCCGATCACGCTGACCGCCTTCGGGGGGGAGATACTGTTCGAGGTGATGCTGGTCGCCTGGGCGTTCGTCTTCTATCTGGATTCGCGGACAATGGCGGCTGCCGTGCTGCTGGCCGCCGCCGTGCTGATCCGCCCGGACAGCCTGCTGGCGGCGCTGGTCCTGGGAGGACATACCCTGCTGAGACGCCGCCGCGTTCCCTGGCGAGAGGCGATCGTCCTGCTGGCGATTCTACTGCCCTTTCTTCTGCTCGCCAGGATCTATTACGGGGCTTTTCTGCCGCACACGCTCAGCGCGAAAGCAGCGCAGACGCGCTTTGGATGGCCGACTTTTCTCGGCGGGGTCCTGGTATGGATGCGCAATCCCTGGCGGGACACGCCTTTGGAGGAGTGCCTGCGCTGGCTTACCTTCCTGGGAATCCTGTTCCTGTGGCGGTTTCGCGGCTGGCTGCTCGTGCTCGCCTGGCCCGCTCTCTTCTGCATCGCCTATAAGTTTCTGCGGATACCGTTTTATAAGTGGTATCTCGTGCCCCCGGTCTTTGCCAGCGCGATTCTGCAGGCGATGGCGGTGGCAGGCTGCGTAGAGTTACTTCTAATCGGTGTTCGCCGGCTTCGACGCGCGCCACTTTCTGTCCGTACCGCGCTAATGGGGAAGGCACTGGCGCTGCTGGCGCTGACGCCGGTCATCGCCGCGCAGATTCTCTACGGGCAGTCAGGCGGGAACAACGGGCGCAACGCGATCGTCGCGCAGTATCTTCAGACCGCCCGCTGGCTGCAAGCGCATACGGACGCGAACGCGAGTGTTGGGTATCTGGAGATAGGCTACATCGGCTATTACTCGCAACGGCGCATGATCGATCCCCTCGGATTGGTGAATTCGGGCGTGGCTGCGCACGTTGCTCAGGGTGATTTAGGCTGGGCCTACGAGCGCTATCGTCCCGATTATATCCTGGTCCACCCACGCTTTAATGCGATCCTGGGGTCGGTCTATCGCGCGCCCTGGTTTCAACAGGAATATAGGTCGATAGCACAGATTCAAAGTCCAGGCTCCGCATCGATTCTGGTGTTCCGGCGCGTCTTGCCGGTCAAAGGCTAGAAAGCGAATCAACCATGCTGAATGAAAAGAGTGTTCGCAGGACGGCGGTCGTTATCGGTGCTGGGACGATGGGCGGCGGCATCGCAGCCCAGCTTGCCAACGTGGGCTGGCAGGTGCGCCTGCTCGACGTGGCCGGTCCCGATCCAAACGACCCGAAGACGCGCAGCCAGGTCGCTGCCGCCGGTCTGGACCGGGGCAAGAAGAACAAGCCGCCGCTGCTCTATCTGCCGGAGTTTGCCGAGCGCATCCAGGTGGGCAATATCGAAGATGATCTGGACCGGATTCGGGACGCCGACTGGGTGGTGGAAGCGGTCGCTGAGAAGATGGATGTCAAGAAGCAGGTGATGGCGCTGATCGAAGCGCACGCCGGGCCGGAGACGATCATCAGCACCAATACGAGCGGCCTGAGCTTGCGCGAGATGACCGAGGGGCGCCGCCCCGACTTCAAGCGGCGTTTTCTGGGCACCCATTTCTTCAATCCGCCCCGCTACTTGAAGCTTTTAGAGTTGATCGCGCTGCCTGAGACCGATCCGGAGATCACGGACGGATTTGCCCGGTTCGCCGAGCGGGTCCTGGGTCGCCGCGTCGTAATGGCTCGCGATACGCCCGGCTTCATCTCGAACCGCCTGGGCATGTGGATGCTGCTGGATACCATTCATACGGCCATCGACGACGGGCTTTCGGTGGAAGAGGTAGATTACTTGACCGGGCCGCTGATCGGCCGTCCGCGAAGCGCCACCTTCCGCTTGGCCGACATCATCGGCTTCGACATCATCGCCGACATCGCCCGCAGCCAGGTCGAGCGGCTGCCCAACGATCCCTATCGCAGCCGCCTCCTGCTGCCGGAAGGGATGCAGCATCTCATGGCCGCCGGGAGGCTGGGCGAGAAGACCGGCGCGGGATTCTACAAGCGGGAAGGGAAGGAGATCCTGGCCCTCGATTTCACGACGCTGGACTATCGTCCGCGCCAGGAGATCAAAATCGAGGCGGTCGAGGCGCTTCTGAAGCGCCCGCTGCAGGAGCGCTTTACTGAGATCGCGGGGGCTAGAGACACGAAGTGGGGTGGTTTCTTGAACCGCATATTGCAGGCGCTGGTCGCCTACGCCCGCCATATCGGGCCGGAAGTCGCCGACGACGTGCTGGCGATCGACCGCGTGATGCAGTGGGGCTTCAACTGGGAGATCGGTCCGTTCGAGATCGCCGACCTGATGCGCGCGCCTTCCGATGCCGTCCACTACAGCGGGACAGGCGCAGAGCGCCTTTACCGCCTCTTCGGCACAGCCGACCTGCAGCCGATGCCCGCCGAGCCGGAATATCTCTCGCTCACGGCGCTCAAGATGGAGGGCAAGACGGTCCGCGAATCTCCGGAAGCATCTCTGGTGGATCTAGGCGATGGGGTCGCGTGCCTGGAATTCCGCACGAAGATGAACACCTTCAATCCGCCTTTGACGGCGTTCGTCAACACGGCGCGGGAGATCGCGGAGCGGAACTTCGCGGCGCTGGTGATCGGCAACCAGGGACCTCACTTCTCGGCAGGCTTTAATCTCAAGGTCTTCCTGGATGCCATCGCCGCCTCCGATTGGAAAGGCATCGATACCATGCTCCGCGACCTGCAGGATGCCTTCATGGGGCTGAAGTATGCGAGCGTACCGGTGGTGGCCGCGCCGCACGGCTACACGCTGGGCGGCGGCTGCGAATGCGTGCTTCACTGCTATGCGGTCCAGGCGGCGGCGGAATTGTTCCTGGGACTGCCGGAGACCTCCGTCGGGATCCTTCCTGCCGGTGGCGGCACGACGGAGATGCTGGCGCGGGCAATGGACGTGGCTGCCGGCGATACGGACCCGTTTCCGCATGTCGAGCACGTCTTCGATCTGATCGTCTCCGCCAAATTCTCCGGCAGCGCGGACGAGGCCCGCAAGATGGGTTACCTGCGCGAAACGGACGGCATCTCCATCAATGCCGACCGGCTGCTCTACGAGGCCAAGCAGCGGGCACTGGGATTGGCGAACGCGGGCTATACGCCGCCCGTAAAGAATAGTGTCTGGGTTTTGGGAGAGGAGACGATGGCGCGTCTGCGCCTGAAGATCCACTGGCAGCACCGGTCCGGCGCGATGACCGATCACGACCGGGTCATCGCCGAGCAGGTGGCCTTTGTCCTGAGCGGCGGCAACCTGCCCTACGCGCAGGCCGTCGGTGAAGATCATCTCCTCCAACTGGAACGCGAGGCGTTCATCGCCCTGTGCAAGGAGCCCAAGTCCGTCGAGCGGATGCGGCATACCCTGGAGACCGGGAAACCATTAAAGAACTAATCACTAGAGATTTCCTGCTTCGAGTAGGAATTGATCCAGTTGGTATCGGGCGACTGAAGTCGCAGCAACAAAGGCACAAAGTCCGCCTGCGCGGACTGCCGCTGCAAGCTTTTCCCTCCGCCTTCCAGCCCCTACAGGCTCAAGGGTGAGGAAAAAGTTTAGGGTTCTAGTCGCCGCAGGGCGACTTTGGGCATGGGGTAAGGGCCCCAGGGGCTGCGACTTCAGTCGCCCGCGATAAGTAGGGATAGGTGACACATGAGAGATGTAGTGATCGTGGGAGCGGCGCGGACGCCGATAGGGAAGTCGCCGAAGGGAACGCTGCGCTATACGCGGCCCGACGACCTGGCAGCGGTCGCCATCCGTTCGGCCCTGGAGCGGACGCCTGGCCTGGAACCGCAGGAGATCGAGGACGTAGTTCTCGGTTGCGCCATGCCGGAGGCGGAGCAGGGTATGGACGTGGCGCGCGTGGCCGCGCTGCGCGCCGGGCTGCCGGAGAGCGTGCCGGGCGTGACGCTGAACCGATTCTGCGCCTCCGGATTGGAGGCCATCGCGACGGCGGCGGCCAAGATCGCCACCGGGCAGGCGGACGTGATGGTCGCAGGGGGGACGGAGAGCATGAGCATGGTCGAGTTCCTGGGGCCGACCACCAAACCCAATCCCTACCTGATGGCGCATCAGCCGGATACCTATCTGAGCATGGGGCTTTCTGTGGAAGGCATCGCCAGGGAGTACAAGATCAGTCGCGAGATGGCCGACGAAATAGCTCTGCAGAGCCATAAGAAGGCCATCGCCGCTCAGGAGGCGGGCAAGTTCGACGAGGAGATCGCGCCGGTCGCGGTCAAGGTGCAGGAACAGAACGGGCAGGGAATCGAGATTAAAGAGGTTCCCTTTACGCGGGACGAAGGCCCGCGCCGGGACACCTCCCCGGAGGCCTTGGCGAAGCTGCGGCCGGCTTTCCTGGCGGACGGGACCATTACGGCAGGTAACGCTTCCCAGCGCAGCGACGGCGCCGCGGCAGTCATTCTGATGACGCGGGAGCGCGCCGAACAGCTTGGGTTAAAGCCGCTGGCCCGGTTCGTGGGCTACGCCGTGGCGGCGGTCGCTCCGGAAAAGTTCGGCATCGCCCCCGCCTACGCCATTCCGAAACTGCTCAAGCAGACCGGAAGGAAGATTGAGGACATCGACCTGATCGAGTTCAACGAGGCGTTTGCCGCGCAGATGCTGGCGGCAGACAAAATCTTCCCGCTGCCGATGGAGCGTATCAACGTCAACGGCGGCGCAGTGGCGCTGGGCCATCCGCTCGGCGCGACGGGCGCGCGCCAGACCGTGACGCTGCTCTACGAAGGCCGGCGGCGCGGCGCAAAAGTCGGCATGGTGACCATGTGCGCTGCCCTGGGAATGGGCGCTGCCGGCATGTTCGAGATGGAGTAGCGGATTGATGAAGAAGGGGCGCGGCATCGCCGCGCCCCTTCGTTTGTTTTTGAGACGGTTCTATAGGGGTAGGCTGGGCATCGTGACTCAGCCTGAGCCCAGACCAGGAGAAAGGTGGATGGAACTCCCGATCTAGACAGCGTCACGTGTTAAATATCGGTCGAAGGACAGCGACCTGGAGACCCTCCCCACGAAAAATCGCGTAGAGAGCCCGATAAAAACCGGATTGAAATGCCTCGGTCGAAACTAGCCGGAGAAGAAAGAGGGAGCGGCCGTCACGGGAGTGGCTCTCCTTTCGGATCCACGAGCGTAGGGTGGGTTCTTGCGAATCAGAGGAAATTCAGCAAGCTCATCACTTACGGCTCTGTCATTATTGCAGACGGCAGAACGTTTGTCAAGGGGTCATGGTTAAATTTTGACTCTTTATCCGGCGCTATGCTTGCTTGCTGGTTTGCATGGATAATCCATGCAAAACAAGATCCCCTAAAAATGTTTTCCCGGCGGAGCGCCGAATAAAAATGCCCCTCTTGAGAGGGGCTTAGGAATGGCGAATAAGACCGTAGGATCAGGCGCGGCGGCGGGCGAATGTCTGGAGCGCATCCTGCAGCGCCGCGAGAAGCACATCGCTGGTGATGGGCTTGACCAGGTAACCGCTGGCGCCGGCCAGGCGGGCTTTCTCCTGATTGCCCTCGTTGGCGTAGGCGGTCACCATCAGGATGCAGACCGGATAGGAGGCTATGATCTGGCGGGTAGCTTCCAATCCGTCCAGGACCGGCATGCGAATGTCCATCAGAACGATGTCGGGCCGCTCTCGCAGGACCGTCTCCACCGCTTCCTGGCCGCTGCCAACCACACCCACGACCGTCAGGCCGGCGCGGGTCAGCGCGCGGCGCAGCTGCAACTGCGTGATCCCCTCATCCTCGCAAATGACGACGCGCTTGCCGGCGAGCGCGATTCTGCCGCCCGGCTCTTCCTGGCTACTCGGAGAGGGGCCGCTCGGGGAAGATGACTTCGGCTCTTCCTCCGGCAACAGGGCGATTCGCACCCTCGCCGGGAACGTTGGAAAAGACGAGAGTCCCCTGGAGATCATTCGTGACGAGGGTGAGGACCAGCTCCAGCCCGACATGCGCATGCTGTATCGGGTCGAAGTCGGGTGGGAAACCGGGTCCCTCATCCTGGACCGAGAGCAGGACCTCCGGCTCCTGCCTGGTAAGACAGATCTGGATCGTCCCATAGCGCGTATTGTCTTTCCTTTCGGGGGGTTGGCCATGCTTGATGGCGTTGCTGACTAATTCGTTGACGATCAGGGCCATGGCGGTGGCCGCCTTGGTCGGCAGCCAGACCGGCTCGGCATTCAGATGGATCGGCCGTTCGGAAGGCAGGAGGCCCAGGCTGGTGGTCAGCAGGGTGACCAGCCGGGAGAGGACTTCGGCGGCGTTGACGTTGCCGATCGGCTGATCGCGGGTGAGCAGATCGTGGACCAGCGCAATCGTCTTGACCTGGCGCAGACCGTCATGCACGGCGGAGGTGGGCAGGATCTCGCCATGCTCGGCAGCCTGGATTTCCAGCAGGCCCGTCACCATCTGCAGGCTGTTTTTAACGCGGTGATGCACTTCCTGGATCGCAGCGGCTAACTGTTCGCTGCGCTCGTGCTCTGCCTGGAAAAGGCGGGCGTTCTCGAGGGCCAGCAGAGTGCGCTCGGCCACCGCCTCGATCAGCGCCACCTCCTCTTCCGTCCAGGCGCGCGGCACACTCGAGGTGATGTTCAGGCTGCCGACCAGCTTCCCCTCGCGCTGCAGCGGAACCGTCACGTACGAACGGATTTCCAGGGGCGCGTATGCGGCGGCATAGTGCGCCTTTGTGCGCGGGTCTTTTTCGATATCCTCGACGACGAGCGTCCGACCCTGCTTGCCTTCCGCGATGATCTCCGGGCCGAAGGCGGCCAGGGGATACGTCCCGGCCATGCTTGTCACGTCCTGGTGATAATCGCGATGAACGATGGCGAGGCCACGTTCCAGGTCTAGCTCGGCGTAGAGGCAGCGCGACGCCTGAAGATACTTGCCCATGCTGGTCACCGCTTCCCAGAGGATCTCTTGGGGATCGTTGGCGAAGCGGATGCGGTCGCTCAGATCGGTCAAGAACTGCTGGCGCTCTTCCGCCTGCCGTTGCACGGTGATGTCGCGGTTGATCTCCAGGACCGCCAGCGGTTGGCCTGCCTCATCCCGCTGCAGCGCCCACCGGCTGGCGACGAGGAGACGCTTTCCGTCCCGGTGGAAGTGTACCAGCTCGCCTTCCCAATTTCCGGCGGCTTGCAGGGTCTCGTGGACTTGCTCGAGGGACTGTGGGAATCGTGTCCGGAGGAGATGCCAGGCCACCTGCCCGAGCGCTTCTTCGCGCGGCCAGCCATACATCTGTTCGGCAGCCTGGTTCCAGAAGGTGATCCGGTTCTGCATGTCATGCACGAAAATCGTGTCGTGCGCCAGCTCCAGCAACTGGGCCTGCCGCTGCAGGATCTCCTCCTGCAGCGTGCGGTCCGCGATCTCCTGCTGGGCCGCCTGATAGAGCCGCGCGTTGTCCACGGCGATACCGGCGCGATGGCCCAGCTCTTCCGCGATGGCCAGGTCCTCCTCCGTGTACCGGTGTCCCGACTCCGCGGAAATGAACGTGATGGCCCCCAGCGTCCGGCCTCGGGCGGTCAGGGGCACGACCATCGCCGACTGGATTTGCAGTTGCCGAATGATCTCCAGATGCTCCTCGTCTCGCGCGCCTCGGACGAGCATCTCGTCGGGGATCTCGGTATAAAGCTCCGACTTTCCTGTACGCAATACGTTCGGCACCCCGGTGGGCGCGTTCGGGTCCGGCGGATAGCGTTCTTGAAGCGCGACCGCCCATCGGACCTTATCCGGGTCCACGTGCTCTACGGCCAACTGCCGCGAGACCCCATCCTCTTCCAGAATATGCACGGCGCACCAATCGGCCAGATGGGGCACGGCGAGCCGGGCGACGTTGGCCAGGGTCGTCTGATATTCCAGCGAGCTATCGAGGATGCGGCTCGCCTCGACCAAAAACGCCTGCCGCCGCTGCGCCTGCTCGGACTGCATGCGCAGGCGGGTCTGCTCTTCATAAAGCTCGGCATTGGCGATAGCGGAGGCGGCGAGGTTCGCCAGGGCCGTGGCCGTGTGGACTTCGCTATCCGGGAAGACATGCGGGGTCTTGTAGTAGAAGACCAGCGTGCCGTTGACGTCGCCATGCAGGCACAGCGGCAGCACCAGCATCGAGTGGATGTTCTCGGAGCGGTACATCTCCTGCAGGTGCGGCCGGTTCGCCAGCAGCGGATATTGATCTACCGCTTCGACGACCAGGGAACGGTCCGGCATGGAACTGGTTTTGTTGAGCGTGCGGACGGTATGGGCCTGGTAGGCTTCCGACAACCCTTCGGCGGCGGCCACGCTCCACTGGCCGGTTGCCGGGTCGAAGCGCCAGACGGCGTGCGCGTCGGCAGCCAGCAGCCTGCCGGCGATGTTCAGGATGCCGGGCAGGACGATGGAAAGCTCCCGCGAGCCGATGAGCGTGGTGGCCGCCTCGACGAGCAGGCTCATGCGCTCGCTCTCGGGAGAGGATGGAGGGGCAGCTTCGGGTTTTTCGCGTGCGCTTTTACGCATAGAAGAGTACGAGCGGTCACATATTGCGGCGATACTGGCCGCCGACCTCGTAGAGCGCCCGGGTGATCTGGCCCAGAGAGCAGTAGCGAACGGTATTCATCAGCTCGGCGAAGATGTTGCCGCCTTCCGTCGCTGCCTGCTTCAAGGCTTCCAGCTTTTGCGGCGCCTGCTCGGCGTGGCGCTGCTGGAATGCCCGCAGGTTCGCGATCTGCAGCTCCTTTTCCTCCTGAGAAGCGCGCTCCAGTGGAATTTCGGTCTGCTGGGCCTGCTGCTCCAGCGTCGCGGAGTCCCGGAAGGTGTTCACGCCGACGATCGGCAGGGAGCCGTCGTGCTTGCGGCCCTCATAGATCAGCGACTCTTCCTGAATACGGCTGCGCTGATACTGTGTCTCCATCGCGCCCAGCACGCCGCCCCGGTCGTTGATCCGCTCGAACTCCTGCAGCACCGCTTCCTCAACTAAGTCTGTTAACTCTTCGACGATAAACGCGCCCTGGATCGGGTTCTCGTTCTTCAGCAGCCCGAACTCTTTGGTGAGGATAAGCTGGATCGCCATGGCGCGGCGCAGCGACTCCTCGGTCGGCGTGGTGATGGCCTCGTCGTAGGCGTTGGTATGCAGCGAGTTGCAGTTGTCCTGCAGCGCCAAGAGCGCCTGGAGGGTCGTGCGGATGTCGTTGAAGCCGATCTCCTGAGCGTGCAGCGAGCGGCCGGAGGTCTGGACGTGATACTTGAGCTTCTGGGAGCGGTCGTTGCCGCCGTACTTGTTCTTGATGACCGTCGCCCAGATTCGCCGCGCCACCCGCCCGATGACCGTGTATTCGGGGTCCATGCCGTTGGAGAAGAAGAAGGAGAAGTTGGGGGCGAAGTCGTCGATCTTCATGCCCCGGCTCAAGTAGTACTCGACGTAGGTGAAGGCGTTCGAGAGCGTGAACGCCAACTGCGAGATCGGATTGGCGCCCGCCTCCGCGATGTGGTAGCCGGAGATGGAGACCGAGTAGTAGTTGCGGACCTTGCGATCGATGAAATACTGCTGCACGTCGCCCATCATGCGCAGGGCGAACTCGGTCGAGAAGATGCAGGTGTTCTGGCCCTGGTCCTCCTTGAGAATGTCGGCCTGGACGGTGCCGCGCACGGTCGAGAGCGTCTGCGCTTGTATCCGCGCAAGCTCCTTCGCGTCGGGCTGGCGGCCGTGCGTGGCGGCGAATTTTTCCACCTGCTGATCGATGGCCGTGTTGAAGAACATCGCCAGGATGATCGGCGCCGGCCCATTGATGGTCATGGACACCGAGGTCGAGGGCGCGCACAGATCGAAGCCGGCGTAGAGCTGCTTCATGTCGTCGAGCGTGCAGATGCTCACGCCCGACTCGCCGATCTTGCCGTAGATGTCCGGGCGGTAGTCCGGGTCCTCGCCATAGAGCGTGACCGAGTCGAAGGCGGTGGAGAGGCGCGTGGCCGGCTCGCCTTCGGAGAGATAGTGGAAGCGGCGGTTGGTGCGCTCCGGCGTGCCCTGGCCTGCGAACTGGCGCTTGGGCAGCTCGTCCTCCCGCTTGAAGGAGAAGACGCCCGCCGTGTAGGGGAAGGCGCCGGGCACATTCTCGGTCAGCAGCCAGCGCAGGATGTCGCCCCAGTCCGTGTAGCGGGGCAGGGCGATCTTGGGGATGCGGGTGCCGGAGAGCGAGGTCGTGTAGAGCTGGGTCCGGATCTCTTTGTCCCGCACCTTCGTGACGAGCTCGTCCTGTGTGTACTCTTCCTTGATCTGCGACCACGCTTCCAGCATCTGCCGGCATTCGGGATGTAGTTGTGGCTGGAGCGCGGCGATCTCGGCCTCGATGGCCTTTAGCACGCTCTCCTGGCCGGCGAAGGTGTCGCGCAGGCCGTGCAGTTGGTAGAGCTTGCGGGCGAGGGCGGCCTGCTCTTCGACGAAGCGGCGGTAGTCGCGCGCCGCGCGGACGATCTCGCCGAGATAGGGCGTGCGGTCGGGCGGGATGATGGCGCTCTTCTTGGGCGGACCCTCCGGCAGAGTCAGGGACGGCTTCCAGTCTGCGCCGGTCTTCTCGTTGATTTTTGCGATGAGCGCGTGATAGAGGGTGTTGACGCCGCGGTCGTGGAACTGGCTGGCGATGGTGCCGTAGACCGGCATCTCGTCGGGCGAGCGGTCGAAGCGCTTCTGGTTGCGCTGGACCTGCTTCTTGACGTCGCGCAGGGCGTCCTCGGAGCCGCGCCGGTCGAACTTGTTGATGGCGACCAGATCGGCGTAGTCGAGCATGTCGATCTTTTCGAGCTGCGAGGGCGCGCCGAACTCGCCGGTCATGACGTAGAGGGAGACGTCGCAGAGGTCCACGATGGCCGCGTCTCCCTGCCCAATGCCGGAGGTCTCGATGAGGATCAGGTCGAAGCAGGCGGTCTTGACGATGGCGATGGCGTCCGTCAGGGCTGCCGACAGCTCGGAGCCGGAGCCGCGCGTCGCCAGGGAGCGCATGTAGACGCGCGGGTTCTGGATGGCGTTCATGCGGATGCGGTCGCCCAGGAGCGCGCCGCCGGTCTTCTGCCGCGAAGGATCGACGGAGAGGCTGGCGAGGGTCTTCTCGGGAAAGTCGGCGAGGAAGCGGCGCACCAGCTCGTCCGTCAGGGACGACTTCCCGGCGCCGCCGGTGCCCGTGATGCCGACGACCGGTTTCTTCGGCGCTTCGGCGCGGATTTCGGCCAGGACCTTTGCATGCGCCTTATCTTTCCTGGTGACGGCCTGCTCGGCGTAGGTGATGAGGCGGGCGATGGCGAGCGGGTTGCGCTGGGAGAGGCGCGGCAGCTCCTCCTGCACGTTCGTGACCGTCGGGAAGTCCGTGTGGCGGAGCATATCGTTGATGATGCCCTGCAGGCCCAGCCGGCGGCCGTCTTCGGGAGAATAGATTTTGGTGATGCCGTAGGCTTCCAGGTCCGCGGCCTCTTCGGGGATAATGACCCCGCCGCCGCCGCCGAAGAGCTTAATGTGCCCGGCGCCGCGCTCCTCAAGGAGATCGCGCATGTACTTGAAAAACTCCACGTGCCCACCCTGGTAGGAGCTGACCGCGATCCCCTGCGCATCTTCCTGGATGGCCGTGGTGACGATCTCTTCGGCGGAGCGGTTGTGCCCCAGATGGATGACCTCCACGCCGGACGCCTGCAGGATGCGGCGCATGATGTTGATGGAGGCGTCGTGGCCGTCGTAGAGGCTGGCCGCCGTCACGAAGCGAATTTTGTTTTTCGGGTGGTAAATGGTCGTTTCCATATTTGGGATTATACTTAAGTTCCGAGAGAGTGTCAAACACTGCCGTCTCTCGTTGCGCCGATGAAAATGTTACTAAATGATACTGTCCGGTTCTGAAAAAAGTTGGCCGTAGCTTGACTGAATGATTCATTCAGTAGTATAATGGGCGCATGAGACGCAGCCAGCCGGGCGAACGCTTGAGCCAGCTTCTGGATGCCGCCACCCAGGTCTTTATGCGGCTGGGCTACCGGCGCGCCCAGATTTCGGACATCGCCAAGGAGATGGGGGTCGCGCCGGGAACGATCTACCTCTACGTGGAGAGCAAGGAGGCGCTGTTCGCGCTGGTCTTGCAGCGCGCCATCGGGGAGGAGGTCCGGCCTGCCGACCTGCCGGTCCCGTCTCCGACGCCGGAGGCCCTTCTGGAGCACGTGCGCCGGCAGTGTTTTCACACGGGCCAGTTGCCCGCGCTGGCGCAGGCGCTTGCCGGAGAGCCGCCCGCCGATGCCCGCGCGGAGTTCGAGGCCATTGTCCGCGAGCTCTATGCCTGGATCAACCGGCGCTGGCAGGCGCTTCAACTGCTGGCGCGCTCGGCGGCGGACTGGCCGGAATTGGCCGAAGTCTACTACCACCAGGAGCGCCGCCGCCTGATTCAGCTCCTGACCGACTATCTGGAACGGCGGATCGGGCAGAAGCGCCTGCGCCCGATGCCGGACATGGTCTCCGCCGCCCGCCTGATCCTGGAGACGACCGCCTGGTTTGCCTATCACCGGTATCCCGACCCGGATGCGGCGATGATCTCCGAGGAGATGGCCCGCGAGACGGTGGTCACGGTTCTGGCGAACGGATTTACTTTCAGCGAGGCGAAAGAATAGGGGAGCATGATGAGACAGAAGAGACAGGTTCTATATCGGGCAACTAATGTTGCGGTAACCAAGGCCCGAAGTCCCCGGAGGGGACTAACCTCACCCCTTTCCAATCTCCATCGGTGCGGGGTAACGGCCCCGCACCCCTCCCCTCTCCTTCGTAAGCAGAGGGGAGATTTAATCCCAAGCTCGCCCGCTCTCCCGCAGCCTGGGAGTCGAGTGAGGGCCGTTGCCTTAATTGCTATTATCACAACAATATTTCCGATAGTGGGCGGCTCGATGGCTTTCGGGCAGCAGGCGGGCGCCGTTAAGGAGGGAGAGTGGCCCTGTTATGGGCGCGACTCCGGCGGCGCCCGCTTTTCTCCGCTCACGCAGATCGACCGCGCGAACGTCGGGTCTTTGAAGATCGCGTGGACCTACCGGACCGGCGATATCGTCGATCCGAAGCATGGGCCGGGCGGCGCGTTCGAGTGTACGCCGATCGTGGTGGAGGGGACCCTCTATCTCTGCACGCCTTACAGCCGAATCATCGCTCTGGACGCGGAAACGGGAAAAGAGCGGTGGACTTATGACCCTGGAATCGATCACAGTCCGGACCGGAACTTCGAGCCGTTCGTCTCGCGGGGCGTCGCGACCTGGGTGGACGGCACTCTCAAACCGGACGATCCGCGCCGCCGCCGGATCTTCTTCGGGACCTACGACGCGCGCCTGATCGCGCTCTATGCCGCGAACGGAAAGCTCTGCGGTGACTTCGGCAGGGCGGGGCAGGTGGACCTCAAGCAGGGCGTGGGCGAGATCGTGGACCGGGAATACAATATGACCTCGCCGCCCGCTGTCATAAACGATCTGGTCATCATCGGCTCTTCCATTGCGGATAACCACCGCGTCACCGCGCCGAGCGGAGTTGTGCGCGCCTACGATGCCCGCACGGGCGCGCTGCGCTGGAAGTTCGAGCCGGTGCCGCGCGATAAGGCCGACCCGGCGCGCAAGACCTGGGCTGGCGCCAGCGCGGACCGCACCGGCGCGGGCAACGCCTGGTCGATCCTCTCTACGGACCCCGAACGGAACCTGGTCTTCGTGCCCACCGGCAGCGCCAGTCCCGATTTCTATGGCGGCGAGCGGGTCGGAAGCAACTACTACGCCGATTCGGTCGTGGCTCTGCGCGCCGATACCGGCAAGGTCGTCTGGAGCTTCCAGGTGGTCCATCACGATCTCTGGGACTACGATGTGCCCGCCCAGCCTGCGCTTATCACCGTGCGACGGGACGGCCATGACGTGCCGGCGGTCGCGGTCGCGACCAAGATGGGGAATCTGTTTATTCTGGACCGTGAGACCGGCAAGCCGCTGTTTCCGGTCGAGGAGCGCCCCGTGCCGCAGGGCGGCGTGGAGGGCGAAAAGCTCTCGCCCACGCAGCCGTTCCCGGTTCTGCCACGCCCGCTCGTGCCGCAGACGCTCTCGCCGGACGACGCCTGGGGCCTCACACCGGAGGATCGCGCGGAGGCGCGCCGCCGGATCGAATCGGTCCGCTATGGCAGCCTCTTCACGCCGCCCAGCCTCCAGGGGACAATTCTTTATCCCGGCAATCTCGGCGGGATGAACTGGTCCGGGACCTCTTTCGATGCCGTGCACGGCCTTCTCATTGCGAACACGAACCGGCTGGCGACGCTGATAACGCTGATCCCTCGCAAGTCCCTGATGCAGCCGGAGCAGCGGGAGGCGGAGAATAAAGCCCATCCCGGCGCGGAATACGGGCGTCAGACGGGTACGCCCTATGTGCTGCGGCGGGAATGGCTGCTCAATGCCAAGCGTCTGCCGCAGATACGGCCTCCCTGGGGCACGCTGTCGGCGGTCGATCTGGCGACCGGCGCGCTGCGTTGGGAGGTCCCGTTGGGAACGCTGCCAGGGCTGGAGCCCATCCCCGGCTCGGCGCAGTGGGGTTCCATCAACCTGGGCGGCTCGTTCGTCACCGCGAGCGGGCTGGTCTTCATTGCCGCGACGATGGACGACTGCCTGCGCGCCTTCGACGTGGAGACCGGCAAGGAGTTGTGGAAGACCCACCTGCCTGCCGGCGGGCAGGCCGCGCCTATGACCTATCAGCTAGGGGGCAAGCAGTATGTCGTGATCTGCGCGGGTGGGCACTCCCGATTGGGCACCACCGTCGGCGATTACGTCGTCGCCTACACGCTGCCATGACCACATAATTCGGATTGATTTAGAGCGTGTATGGAAACCTGCCGGCTTCTTAGCCGGGCAATGAATTACCCGTCTAGTGGGCCTTCGGCCAACCGTCCTGCCGGACGGAAAAGCTTGGGTATTCTTGAGAATATCGGGTTTTCGGACAGGTCCTAAGAGCTAGAGAGTGCAACCTTAGTTGCAGGCAACCTGTCAGCTACTTCGTTACTAAAGAAACGATTTGCCGTACCTGCGTGTTAGCTCGCGCCACATAGGAGAGCCAGCCCCGCATCTGTTCTTCATAGGTGATTATGCTGACGGTGACTTCATCTTCTGGTAAAGCAGCGAGCCGTCTGCCGAGGTTTACGCTCTCAATGGTATCTTGATCCAAAACGCTGAGATGGTCTGTATCCAAATGACCATCAGGCTTGCGGCTCCTCATCATCCTTCAGGCGCAGGGATTCGCGGTATTCACGTCCGAGGCGCATAGCTTTTTGATAAGCCGGGTCGTCTTTGAAGGTTCCTCGTATCTCTTCCCACCAGGGCTTTTTCGGTCGCGCTTCGTTCGCACGCTCCTGCTTTAAACGGGCGACTTCACTTTCCAGGGCTGCCACGCGCTCTTCCAGGGTAAGCATTGCCATCGGAGTGCTCCTCCTTTTTCTCATGCTACGTTGATTATACCATTGTCGAGACAGGGAGAAAAGCGCGGACTAGGCCAGTCGAGGGAGGAGATTCGGCGGCGGATTTCGCAATGTACGCTTGCCGGGTGTTCTGGATAGCAGCGGCGACGGGAGATCCATTGCCTGGCGGGAGAGGTTATGTTGACAAGACGCGATGTGATTTTCGGAAGTGCGCTGGCGGTGACCGGCACGCTTCAAAGGTCCAAGAAGCTAACTATGTATGAGGCGGCCACCGATTTTCTGGCGACACTCGACGCGGCGCAGAAGCAGAAGGCGTTGCTGCCGTTCAACTCCGAGGAACGTCTGAACTGGCACTATGTGCCTAGAGAGCGGCAGGGGCTGCACTACAAAGCCATGAATCCGTCGCAGCAGCAGGCGGCGCAAACGCTGCTGCAGATCGGGCTGAGTAAGATCGGTTACCGGAAAGCCGAGGCGATCCGCCAGTTGGAGAACGTGCTGCGTGCGCTCGAAAACGGCAGTCCCATCCGCGACCCCGACCTGTACTACTTCACCGTCTTCGGCGAGCCAGCCGCAAAAGGCGCCTGGGGGTGGCGCTATGAGGGGCATCATATCTCACTGAACTGGACGATACTGCAAGGCAAGGTCATCGCGAGCAGCCCGCAGTTTCTGGGCAGCAACCCTGGCGAGGTGCGCTCCGGCCCGCAGAAGGGCACGCGCGTTCTCGCCGCCGAGGAGGATCTGGGCCGCGCTCTGGTCAAGTCGCTGGACGCCGAGCAGCGCAAAGCAGCGATCCTGAGCGAGACAGCGCCCGCCGACATCATCACCGCTGCCGCCCGCAAAGCCGCTATTCTCGAAGACAAAGGCATCGCGTATGGCCGGCTAAACCCGGAACAGCAGGGCCTCTTGCTCACCCTCTTGAAAGAGTACGCCACGGTGCAGGCGCCGGAGATCGCCCGGCAGCGTTTGGCCGCCGTCCGCAAGTCGGGGTTGGACCGCGTCAAGTTTGCCTGGATGGGCGGATTGGAGAAAGGGCAGGGACACTATTACCGCATTCAGGGCGCGACGTTTCTCATTGAATACGACAACACGCAAAATGACGCGAACCATATTCATACCGTCTGGCGCGACTTCCAGGGCGATTTTGGAATAGATCTGTTGGCGCACCACTATCGCACGGCGGATCGCGATCACGGCCACGACGGTTAGCATTTCACCCTGACTCTATCTTCAGGAGGCGGAGGAATGCCTGCACGGACGTGGTGAGGTACTTGTCCCGGCGATAGGTGAGGATGATATGGCGAGCGTGCTGCTGGCGCCACAGAGGCTAGCCAGCCCCGCATTGCTCGTCATAAGAGATTATGCTGACGCCGACAGACCTGCGCGCCTTCCTCGATGCGCAACTGTACAAGCCGGAATATCCTGATATCCTGTAATTAACCCATGAACCTGCTTCCTTATAGTAAATATCGTGCCAGAAACGACCTATAGATGCCACATCGAAAGCGTGGAGTTTCCCTGCTATCGCCCGTAAGAATTCCGGAGCTGCGCAGGCGGAAAAAACTGTCCGCCGAGGCGCAGGGTTGTTCCTGAAGCACGGAGCGAACGGCCTCCTTGATATCGATATCATTCGACAGCACGGACAGAATGTGTCTTAAGTGGTCGCCGAAGAGCCCATCTTCCCGGTCTCCCTGCGCTTCCAGATCCGTGACCTGCAATCTGCGCGAAGCCATCTCGGCAAGGCCGCGATGCGACAGGAAGGGATGCCCGTTCACCAGACCGTAAAATCGTTCTTCCTCTTCGGCGTTCTGCAGCGGTGCGCCATAGCGGCGGTTCAGCTCCGCTACTTGCGCAGGGGTAAAGTCCCCCATGGTCAGCCGCAGTCCGACGTTAAAGGGGGACTGGTTTCTATCTGAAATGAACAGGTGTGCTTCGGTGGCATAAGCTAGGGCCAGCGTCAGCCGCATCCAGGGACCGGTCGAATCGAGCGCGCGGCGGTTGTGCCAGGAGCGAAACAGTCCGAAGACCTCGCTGCCGAAGTCGCAGGTAAAAAGACGGTCCACCTCATCCATGGCCCAGATCACCGGACCGAGGTTCGCCCCGAGCGCGACTTCGCCGAGATAGCGCTCCAGATTCCGGCTGGCGGTACGGCGATCGTTCCAGTTATCTTCGGGCATGATGTCCAGGCGAAGTCCATCCGCCAGATCGGCAGCCAGGGTTCGCAGCAGGCTGTCCGAAGAGGCCAGCGCGGAAGCCGGCAACGCCTGGAAATCGGTCAGAACGACCCGGAGGCCGGCCTCCCGCGCGTGCTGCAGGCCACGTGCCAGCAGGGAGGTCTTGCCGACCTGGCGGGCGCCCTGGATGAGCACGATGCTGTCCCGGCGGGTGATAGCGGCATGGAAGCGTTCATCTACCGGCCGCGTGATATAGAACGGGGAGTCGAGGGGAACGGCGCCACTGACCGCTTCCAGGGAGAGCGGTTGTAAAGGGGCATGGATGAGGAGGCTCGACGTAGCTAAATCGGGATCGCTCTGTTCGGACGCAAGCGGATCGAGAGGCGCCGCCACGTCGCCGGTCGCAGCCTGCGATCGGGAGGAGGCCCGCGCGCAGTGTTGCGCGTCCGCCCGAATCTGCTGGAACAGCGCCGTTGTCTCCGGCGCGGGGTCCAGATTCATTTCCCGCCGCAGAAGCAGGCGCAGGTCCCGATAGACCAGGATCGCGGCGGCGTACTCCCCGCCTGCGACGAGCGCCTGCATCAGGGCGCGTTGCGCGCTCTCTCGCAGTCCATCCACGGCGACTGCCAGGCGTAGCGCCCGCGCCGCCGCACCGGGGTCACCGCGCGCCATCCCGTGCGCCGCTAGCATCTCCAGCGCGTGCAGATAGGCCTGCTCGCGCGCCTCCCGCTCCGAGATCACCCACTCCTCCGCGCAGCCCTCCAGCAGCGGCCCTCGATAGACTGCTACCGCCTCGGCCAGAGAGTCCAGGTCCTTGGCTGCGATCAAAGAATCGAAGACCAGAGCATCGACGAAAGCGCCCTCAAGATCCAGACACAGAGTCTGCGGTGTGGTCGATTTTAGGCGGCCTGCTTCCGGGCCGAGCGCCTGGCGCAGGTCGGACAGGCAGCGGCGGAGGCTATAGAAGGCCCGGCTTTGCCCGCTTTCTGGCCAAAGGAGGCCGGCAAGGTAGTCTCGCGCCACATCCCGCCCGGCGTGTAAGACGAGCATAGCCAACAGGTATTGCCCCTTGCGTGAGCGCAAACGAGGCAGCGGCCGGCCTCTTATAGAGACAGCAAAAGGGCCTAATATCCGTATTTCCAGCGGCGGCATTCCGCCTACTCTCCCCGACGTCAAGTTTTCTGGTTGCCTGTGTTTTTATGTAAATTACATGGACTGTTATAACATGTATTACCCGCTCAATAAACGATTTCCTTCTTTTTCGTGATAAGCCAATGGCGCAATAGCGGGATTTAGTGCTATGCTATTATCCGTTGTTATATCCTCGCCTGTCAGGAGACTATGTTGATGAAAATACGAAACGGGCTTTGCCTCGTCTTCCTGCTGGCGGAGGACGGCTTTTACGACCATGTAGCGCGCATCTTCGCCAATGAGGATGGCCGCCAGGTCTGAGGGTAACGGATTCGATGCCTCCCAACTCCGATTTCTTCTATATTACCGGCGGGACCCTCCCTGCCGCCGCTCCCTCCTACGTTACCCGCCAGGCCGACACCGACCTGCTCGAAAGCCTGCAGCGTGGAGAATTCTGCTACGTCCTCAACACCCGCCAGATGGGCAAGTCATCCCTCATGGTCCACACCGCCGCTCATCTGCGGCAAGAAGGATTTACTGTGGCGCTGCTGGACCTGACCGCCATCGGCCAGAACGTAACGCCCGAAGAGTGGTATGATGGACTCCTGACACTGCTCGCAGAGCAGCTTCATCTTTCCGAGCCGATGGAGGCATTCTGGCTGGCGCACATCCGCCTGGGCGCGATGCTGCGCTGGCTGGAAACCATTCGCCAGGTGGCGCTGCCGGCCTTGGCGAAGCGGGCCACCGAGCAGGGCGCCGGTTCCCTGGTGGTCTTTGTGGACGAGATCGACGCGGTGCGTAGCCTCTCCTTTTCCACCGACGAATTCTTTGCCGGCATTCGGGAGTGCTACAACCGGCGTGCCGACGATCCGGCCCTGAGCCGGCTGACCTTCTGCCTGCTGGGCGTGGCCGCGCCGGCCGACCTGATCTCCGACACGCGCATGAGTCCGTTTAACATCGGCAGGCGCATCGAGGTCCGGGACTTTAGCCAGGTGGAAGCGCGCCCGCTGGCCGCAGGCATCGCCGGCGGAGAGGCCGTCCTGGAGCGGGTGCTGTACTGGACGGGCGGGCATCCCTACATGACCCAGCGGCTGTGCAGAACCATCGCCGAGTCGCCCGAGATGGTCCGGCCGAAGGAGGTGGATGCTTTCTGTGAACGTCTCTTCCTGACCAAGTCGGCGCAGGAGACCGATGACAACCTGGCGTTTGTCAGAAATCGGCTCTTACGCAGCGAGGCCGACCTGGCCAGCCTGCTGGACGTTTACCAGAGGGTCCGGTCAGGCGGACGGGTCCGGGATGATGAGACGAATCCGCTCTGTAGCATCCTGCGGCTATCTGGCGTTGTCAAAGTCCAAAACGGGTTCCTGGTCGTGCGCAACCGCATCTACGATCGCGTGTTCGACCGAGAGTGGGTTCTGGCGCATACGCCGGGCGCCGAGTTGCGGCGGCAGCGCGCGGCGTATCGGCGGGGTCTGGTCCGCGCCACCTCGGTGCTGGGCAGCGTCCTGGCGCTCATGGGCGTGCTGATCGCCCTCGCCGTGACGGATGCCGCGCGTGCGCGCAGGGCGGAGGCGAAGGCGCAGGCTGCCGAGATGAAGGCGAAGGCTGCCGAAGGGACCGCCAGAGCCTCGGAGGCGTATACCCGGCGTCTGCTCTATATCGCCAGCATCAACATCGCGCAGCAGAAGATCGAGGCGGGCGATATCGGGACTGCGCTCCAGATCCTGCAAAGCATGCGGCCTTCCCCCGGCCAGCCGGACCTGCGCGGTTTTGAGTGGGGATACCTGTGGGCGCGGTGCCATCAGGATATCCGCACTCTTCAAGATCCACCCGAAGCCCGCCTTCCTTATCGTGAAGTCGATGCGCTGGCATTCTCTCCGGACGGCAGGACGCTGGCCTCTGCGGACAAGGACTCCACCGTCCGGCTCTGGCGTGTCCGCGATGGACGGATACAGCGCACGCTTCGCGGCAGCATGATGTGGATGCGAACGGTAGCCTTCTCGCACAACGGTAAGCTGCTGGCCGCAGGCGGGGACGACCGGGTCCTCCGGCTCTATGACCCAGGAACCGGGCGGATGATCCGCTCATTCCACGGACATACCGACACCGTAAATTCGGTAGCCTTCTCCCCGGACGGCCGGCTGCTGGCGACCGGCAGCCTGGACAGCACCGCGCGGATCTGGGACATACAGAGCGGCAAGTTACGGCGCGTTCTACGCGGACACACAGGCAGTATCTATTCGGTCGCCTTTTCCCCGGACGGCAAGACGCTTGCAACAGGCAGCAAGGACCGCACAGCCCGACTCTGGAACGTGGCGACCGGGAAACTGCTGCGTGTCCTGCAAGGACATTCCTGGTATGTCTACACCGTGGCTTTCTCCCCGGACGGCGCGCTGCTTGCTACGGCCGGCGGCGACGCGGTCATCCAGATATGGAACCCGGCTACCGGGCAGGAGCTACGCGCGTTACGGGGGCACACGCTCTACATCTACGGCCTGGCTTTCTCGCACGATGGAAAATGGCTGGCCTCGGCCAGTTGGGATCACACTGCGCGCATCTGGGACCCGCGTACCGGCGTAGAAATCCGCCGCCTGATCGGGCATACCGACCCTGTATTCTGTGTTGCCTTCTCGCCGGATGATCGGACCCTGGCCACCGCCTCGTACCCGATCATTAAGCTATGGAATGCGCGGCGAGAGAGCGAGCCAATCACCCTCTCTGTGCCCGGCCATCTATTGACAACGATCTCCTTCGCGCAGGACAGCCGATCCATAGCAACCAGTGACTTAGGTCCGCCATCGAATGAGGCTCGCATCTGGAGCGCCCGCACGGGCCAGTTACTGCGCAGTTTCCGGCGGTCTTCACACGAGATAGTGGACGCTGTTTTTTCTCCGGCCGGCCGGTATCTTGCGGTTTCAGACGATATGGCTTCGTTGCAGACTCTTGATGCCGCAACCGGCGAGACGGTCCTTACGCTGCCGCCGTTTATGTCCGGCGTGCTGCCGCCCGACAGTAAGGGAAAGCCGGATGCGACTTCCGCCCTGGCGTTCTCTCCGGATGGGAAGCGGTTCCTCGTTGGCAGCAACCCTGGCAAGGTGGACGAGTGGGACTTAACGGCAAAGCGCCAGGTCCGGACGCTGCATCTTCCTATTACACGCTTTCCGTCCCCTGCCTACTCGCCGGACGGCAAGCGCATCCTCGTTGCAAGCCTACCTGGTCATGGTGCCGAAAACAATATGGGCGGAGGGCTTTTCGACGCGGCGGACGGCCGCCTGATCCGGCCTCTGCCCCAGGATACCCGATCCGCCGCCTTCTCCCCCGATGGCAAGCGGATCATCACGGCTGGTCCTACGGGCAAAGTCTGGGACGCCGTCACCGGTCGGCTCTTGTTGACCCTGAACGACGATCCGGGTGAGGTTGCCGCCGCATTCAGCCCGGATGGCGCGCGGATCGCGTGCGCCTGCCGGGACGGCGTGCATATTTGGGATGCGCAGATCGGGCGGGAGATGCTGGTGCTCAAGGATGAGGCTTACATGCTAAAACTCGCCTTTTCGAGGGACGGTCGGCGGCTGGCAGCCGTCGCCGGGGACGGCAAGGTATTGATCTGGACCGCCGCCGATCTGACGGCTGCACCCTGACTGGGAATCATTGTAGAGTTCTATTGCTTGATGCTGTAAAAGCCCGCTCGTGCATACTTCTTATTAGGATTCGGACACGTTTTCGTGCATGTCTCCTCGCAATAATAGTCCCAACAATCCATGCAGGCGCGTGTCAAGGCCCCGACAAGCCCGACAGGTATACATGATTCTCGTTCTACAGGGCTTGCGCAGCAGCCCAGCATACACGCATTGATCCACCGACCCTGCATCTCTATCGCCTCTTGGGACACCACCGTGTCCGCACACTCAGAAAAGGAGACAGACATGAACGGTAATCGCCTCGTCACTACAGTAGCCTTCACGCTACTGGCCCCCCTCGCTCTGCCGCTGACATCTTCGGCACAGTCCACCTTATTCGGTAACGGTACGACAACGAATAAAGCGGTATACGAGAAGAATCTGGCTTTTGGTTATCAGGCCCTTCACTCCAACACCACAGGCTACTCCAACACCGCCATTGGTCTGGAGGCCCTCTTCTCCAACACCACAGGCTACCTCAATACAGCCACTGGGGAATACGCCCTCTTCTCCAACACTACGGGCTCCCAAAACACCGCCGATGGTTATTACGCTCTTTTCTACAACACCACCGGCAACAATAACACAGCCACTGGTTTCGAGGCCCTCGTCCTCAACACCGCCGGTTACGAAAACACCGCCGATGGTTACCAGGCTCTCTACTCCAACACCACAGGCGATTATAATACCGCCAATGGGTACTTTGCACTCTACTCCAACACCACAGGGGGCAGCAACACTGTCAATGGCTGCCAGGCACTCCAATTCAACACAACCGGCAGCGACAACACCGCCGAGGGTGTAGACGCCCTCCAATACAACTCTACGGGGTACTACAACACCGCCAATGGCGCTCAGGCCCTCGTCCTCAACACCACCGGCTACCAAAACACCGCCAATGGTGGAGGCGCCCTCTTCTACAACACCACCGGCAACAATAACACCGCCGAGGGTGAAGACGCCCTCCTCGACAACGGCACCGGCAGCAACAACATCGCGCTCGGATATGGAGCCGGTGCGAACCTGACCAGCGGCAACAACAATATCGATATTGGCAATACCGGTATTGCCGCCGAATCCAGCACTATCCGCATCGGCAGCGAGGGCACACAAACCGCTACTTACATCGCCGGCATTGATGGCGCCACATCTCTGAATGGGGTGACGGTCTTCATCAACGCCAATGGGCAACTGGGCACTCGCAGATCCTCACGACGTTTCAAAAAAGACATCCACACGATGAATTCTGCCAGCGACAAACTCATGCAGTTGCGTCCGGTGACTTTCCGCTACAAGCAGGCCGCCGAGGATGGCAGCTACCCGCTCCAGTATGGTCTGATCGCCGAAGAAGTGGCCAAAGTTTATCCCGATCTGGTCCAATACGACAAAGAAGGCATGCCCTTAGCCATCTACGACTACCAGCTTACTCCCATGCTCTTGAACGAGCTGCAGAAACAGCATCGTCAGATTGTAGGGCAGAAGAGTGAGATTGCCGCGCAGAATGTTCGAATAGCCAGTCTGACAGTGGCGCTAAAGAAACAGATCGCGGAACTGGCGTCGTTGAAGCAAACACAGCAGCAGCAGCTCAAAGTCCTGGCCAAACTGGCGGCTTCGGTACAGTCCTCCCAGCACACACAAGACACGCTTCCCGCCGCCTATATGCAGCATTAAGGCGACAATAGCAAAACGTGACTACCCTCGACGGCTCGCCTGTCGAGGGTAGTCACCATTCACAGACCGCTTCTTTAAGGAGACCCAAGATGCGAAACCGATTTCTGTTTCTGCCTGTCGTCACCTTGCTTCTCTTTTGGGGGACACGCTCCCCAGGTCATGCCCAGATTTATGCGAAGCTGGCGAGCGTCACTTCCAACGGAAATGGCTACACATATACTTATGACCTTTCGCTGGCCAGCGGCGCCACGGTCCAATACGGCGACTTTGTGACCATTTACGACTGTCGCAGCCTGATTCCCGGCACCAACTTCCAGCCTGTCGGCTGGACATTCTCATCGAGCGATCTGGGAAAAACCCCCTCGCACATTCGTGCCACCGATAGTTCCAGCTATCCTAACCTGACGTGGATGTACGCGGGTAGCGCAACGTTAGGGCCTGGACCTCTGGATATAGGAAACTTCGGCGTCAACGCTACCTCGGGGTCCATCATCGTCACCGATTACGCTTCCCAGGCTCATCTGTATGCTCCTGGAGAGCCGGGAAACAATAAGCTCATGTATCTGCTGAGCTATACTGGCGGCGCCCATGCCGCCGCGCCTTCCCGTCGCTGGTGGGCGTTGCTGCCGGTAGGGCTGCTGCCGCTAGGACTTCTTCTGCGCGCCCGCCGGCTCTAAGCACAGGGGCCATGCGCTCTCCTCGGCTCTGTTCTCTGAGCACTCGGCGTTGCGGCCCCTATCTGCTGAGAACCAGCGAGGGCTGACCCCCTCCTTCGCCGACCTGCCTGGCCTCGTTACGCCGAGGCGCAAGCGAACGTAAAGACAGAAAGAGAAGGACCAGTTTCCCATCAGAAACTGGTCCTTCCTATAAGTGCCTACCGGCAATCCTGTGGTTGCATTTGTGAGCCACTATCTGACGGCTGCGCCCTGGCTTTCCCACAAGCGACACGAACGGGAGATGGTCAGAGTAGGTGCCGCGTCAGATAGGTTTCGTACAGATGACAGCGGAAACGCGCCTCGGGCACCGAGGCGCCCGCCAGGAGGCCGCCACTGCGCAGCCGGTAGAAGCTCTCCGGATTCGGGCACGGCCCGCCGCGGAGCAGGGCACGGGCCACCGTCAGCATGGCAGGATCCTGGGATAAGGTCACTAAAACCCGCCGCAGGTGGTCCCCGAACGGTCCCTCTTCTCGATCTCCTTCGGCCTCCAGCGCCGAAAGGGGCCGGCCGCGCGCGCTCATCTCCACTAGACCCCGCTGTGTCAGGTACGGTTGACCACCTACGAGCGCATAGAAGCGCGCCGTCTCCTGCGGCGAGCGCAGAGGGCGATGGTAGCGCTCGTTCAGCGCGGCCACTTCTTCCCTGGTGAAGTCCTGCAGCATAAGGCGCGTGCCCACATTGAACGGCGATTGATTCAGGTCCGAAATGAACAGATGCGCCTCGGTGGCGTAGGTGATCACCAGCGTCAGTTGTGACCACGGTCCTTCCGGCTCCAGAGACCGGCGGTTGTGCCAGGAGCGAAACAGCCCGAACACCTCGCTGCCGAAGTCGCAGGCGAACAGCCGGTCCACCTCATCCATGGCCCAGACCACTGGCTGAGAAAGCGATTCCAGCACATTCCGGCGCAGGAATCGCTCCAGGTTGGTGTTGGCGCCCCGATGCTCGTTCCAGACGTCTGCGGGCGAGACATCGAGATTGAGCTGGTCTGCGATCGCTTCTGCCAGCGTCAGAAACAGGCTCTCCACAGAGGCCAGATGCCGGGCGCTGAGGGCCTGAAAGTCGGTCAGGACTACCTGGGCGCCATTCTCGCGGGCCTGCTGCAAGCCGCGCGCCATCAGGGACGTCTTGCCCATCTGCCGCGCGCCCTTCACCAAGACGAGGCTGTCTCGGCGGACCACGGCTTCCTGAAACTCCTGGTCGGTAGGACGGACGATGTAGTAGGGAGAATCCAGCGGCAGCGCGCCGCCGGTGGAGGCCAGATGCGTTGGTTCCTGCACGGGTGGCGTGGGTTGTTTCAAGGCAGCGATGATCTCCTCGACAAGCCGGCTATCATCCTGACCGGACTGCCAGAGCGTGTACTGCAAGGGATTCAGGATTGAGGCTAAGGAGTGTTGTGGCGGCAGCGGTCCCATCATCTGCAGGCGCACCGGCAGCAGGCGCGGCTTGCCCTGTTGGATCTGTGCGGCATTGTAGGCGGTCTGCACCTCGTATTCGAGCATCTCGCTCTGCAGCGATACTTCCGACAGGAGCGTAATGACGGCATCCGCGCCGCGCACCTGCCGATCGATCTCCGCTGCCCACTCGACACCAATGGTTAGATGCCGGTCGATGAAGACCCGGTAGCCGGCCGTCTTAAGCTCGCGCTCCAGCAGGAAAAGGACCTCTTCATCCGGATGCGCGCCCCGCTTATAAAGGATGGCGACCAGGGGAGCATCGGCGGGAGTTTTCACGGGAACGCGCAGACGCGCCGGTCTTGAGGTGTTGCCGGCTTCGGCGGTAACCAGGTTGAACAGATGCAGGCGCATGTCGTGCTTGACCTGGCACTCTCCCAGGTCGTGGAGGGTGTGCGCCCAATCTTCGAAGACGCTGAGGATGTCCGCTGCGGCTTTGGAGACGAGGATATGACCCGCGTCCCCGCAGTCCATGACCCGCTGGGCCATATTGATGCCGCTTCCGGTCACGTTCTCCTTCTGATTGATATCCACCCCCCGCGAGACCGGTCCGCTGTGGATCCCCATGCGAAGCGGAAGCAGCGCCTGGGCCTGCAAGGCGGCGGTGATCTCGATGGCACACTGGACCGGAGAAAGGGGATCGCGGAAGAAGACCAGGGCCATCCCATCGCCAGTATCCAGGGAGATTAAGTCCCCTTGTTCCGCCGCCCGTTCGCACTCCTGGGTCCGGCTGACCAATGCGCGCAGGTTGTGGACAGCGCGGACCTGTTCCTCCATAGGCAGCGTGGAGTAGGCTACGATATCTAGAAACAGAACGTGGGCTATCTCTGTGGGCAACCGGCCTTGTTGGGGCGCCATACCGTCTACTCCTCACTGCTACTTTCCGGCTTCCCTATAGAAGTCCGGCAGATCCTGCCGCGAAACCATATTACCTGATCGTGGTATAGGTTGTCTCCTTGCCAGAAATAGAACACATTGGCTTTACGGTTATGCCATCCGGAAAGTAGGCTCCCGCATCGCCAGCAGATATTCAGGCGATAAGCTTATTATCGCGTTGAGGTATGCACGAAAGCGCGTCCAAAATCGAGCCCATAGTATGCACAGAAGACGATTGGCAAGTAAAATATAATCCTCCTCTCCTTTTGAAAGGAGAGGAGGAAGCTCGTGAGGTCAATTTCGGATGGCGATGAATCCATGACCATTGCCGGCGACATCGAAGTATTGGCCTACGATGTCGCCTCGCTCGTTGATCGATTCGACGTCAGTGGCGGTGGCACCAGGAACATCAATGGTCGTGAACGCGCCATTCTCCAGCAGAAAGCCGTGTTCGTTACCGCTCGTATCGACGTAAAGGCCGACGATTTGACCATGGTTGTTGATCGTGACCGGCCAGGTCGTTCCGGGACCGTTCGGATCGTCGATGTCGCTATAGGCACCGTCGCTGGTTCTGAGGAACCCGTGGCTTACGCCAGCGGTGTTCCAGTATTTTCCGACGATGTCCCCCCGGTCGTTGAGGCCGCCGGGGTATGTGCCCTCCGCAGGCATGGAATTGGCCAGGGGATGGTCGAACAGGAAGAAGGTCCCTTTGTCCCAAACGAACCCATGGCGGGCCTGGCTCGAGTCCCGCCAAGCCCCAACCACCTGGCCGTGGTCGTTGACCATGCTCGGCGCGGTTCGGCTGGAACCCGGAATATCTAGGGTGGTGTAAACACCATCTTTCAGGGTGAACCCGCGGATCTTGTCGCTGACATACGTTCCCAAAATGGTGCCGCTGTTGTTGATGAAGTTCAACTCGGTCACAAACGTACCGGACGCCGGTTCATCCACCTGTACCATTTCGCTTCCGTTGCGTATGTACCATCCGTGATAGTTGCCGTCCGCATCGATAAAGCCGCCGGCGACGCCATTGTTGCTGTTCCCGGATCCCCAGGTTTGGATCGCGCCCGGAAAGTCGAGGGTGGCGAAGGTGTAATCGGCTTTTGCCGGAGCGGCCAGGCTCACAAACAGGAGCAGAGCCGGAAGCAGTAGACTTTGAGCGGCTGCTGCCAGGAACTGTCGTTGCGCTTGCATGGTGCATGTCCTTTCTGCCACATGATGTGGCTATGGATTTTTGGGCGTTGCGTTCATTATCGAGCAGAGGTATGCACGAAAGCGTGTCCAGAATCGAACCAATAGTATGCACAGGGGACTGCTTGTAGAGCCTGCTGGAATTGAAGGATGGTTTCCTTTGATCTAGCATTTGACACAATAGCATAATCGGTATGAACGATACGGTCAAAGTGCTCCCTCAATTCTCCTGCACCAGCCTTCTTATACCATTGTGGAGACAGGGAGAAAGGCGCGAACTAGGCTGGTCGAGGGAGGAGATTCGGCGGCGGATTTGGCAATGTACGCTTGCCGGGTGTTCTGGATAGCAGCGGCGACGGGAGATCCATTGCCTGGCGGGAGAGGTTATGTTGACAAGACGCGATGTGATTTTCGGAAGTGCGCTGGCGGTGACCGGCACGCTTCAAAGGTCCAAGAAGCTAACTATGTATGAGGCGGCCACCGATTTTGGGATAGATCTGCTGGCGCACCACTATCGCACAGCGGATCACGATCACGGCCACGACGGTTAGCATTTCACCCTGACTCTGTCTTCAGGAGGTGGAGGAATGCTTGCACGGCCGTGGTGAGGTACTTGTCCCGGCGGTGGGTAAGGGTGATATGGCGGTTCGCGTGGGGAACGTCCGTTAAATCGAGGGCGACCAGGCGGCCGTCCTGCACCTCCAGGCTCACCGCGACCTCCGGCAGCAGCGAGATGCCCAGATCGGCTTGAATCATGCGCTTGATGGCCTCCACGTTGTCCAGCTCCATCGTCACCTGCTCCTCCACGCCGGCCGCGCCGAGCAGTCGGTCCACGTAGGCGCGCAGGTTCGTACCGGCCTCCATGAGGATGAGCGGGCTGCCCGCCAGCTCCGCCGCGCTGACCGAGCGGCGCGCGGCGAGCGGGTGGGTAGGCGGCACGACCACGCACGTGGCGAAGTCGGCCAGAATCGTGGCCTGCAGCGCTGGATCGTGGACCTCGCTGGTGACCAGGCCGATGTCCACCTCATTGGCGCGCACCATCTCCAGAACCTGCGCGGAGACGCCCGTATGGACCGAAATCTCGACGCGGGGATGCGATTCGCGGAAGCGGCGCAGCAGCGGCGGCAGGACGTAGGTGGCGAGCGTGCTGCTGGCGCCGACGGCCAGTCGCCCCGCCGACCCGGCCTCAATGTCGGCGATGGCATGCCGGGCTTCCTGCACTAGCCGGACGATAGCTTCGGCATAGCGGTGCAGCGCCTCGCCCGCCGCCGTCAGATGCACCGTGCGGCCCAGCCGGTCGAAGAGCCGTGTCTGCAGCTCCGCCTCCAGCGCCGCGATCTGGCGGGTGACCGCCGGCTGCGTGAGATAGAGCGCTTCCGCCGCTCGCGTGAAGCTGCCATGCGAAATGACCGCCTCGAAAGCCTCCAGTTGGTACAGTTCCATTCTATGCGCCTGGCGTATGAATTTTATAAAAACAATTCATTTGCAGTATACCTTCATCAAGCGGTAAAATAGACTCAACTTCAACGACGGCACATTGGGCCTTGGGTCCTGGGCACAGCCTCGCAATCGGCGGCTTTTCCGTCCGCAGGACGGTTGTCCGAAGGACCTCCAGACGGGTATTTCAATGCCCGGAGAAATGGGCGGTGAATGGCCCGGCCGCTTTCGATCGGGGGCATAAGATCATGGCAACCCAAAACCTGTTCGATTCGCGTCAACAATTTTCGTTCGGCTCCGGACGGTCCGGACAGTTTACCTCCCTGCCGCAGCTTGAGAAGGCGGGCGTCGGGCCGGTCTCGCGCCTGCCGGTGAGCATCCGCATCATTCTGGAGTCGGTGCTGCGCAATGTGGACGGCAAGCGGGTGCGCGAGCAGGACGTGCGCGCCCTGGCGAACTGGCAGCCCAATGCCGAGCGGACGGAGGAGATTCCCTTCGTCGTGGCCCGGATCGTCCTTCAGGACTTCACCGGCGTGCCGCTGCTCGTGGACCTGGCCGCCATGCGCTCGGCGGTCGCCCGCATGGGCAAGGACGCGGGCCTCATCGAGCCGCTGGTGCCGGTCGATCTGGTCATCGATCACTCCGTGCAGGTGGACTATTCGGAGGTCCCCAACGCGCTGACCTTGAACATGGAGATGGAGTTCAAGCGCAACCGCGCCCGCTACCAGTTCCTGAAGTGGGGCATGCAGGCGTTTAACGGCTTCAGCGTCGTGCCGCCCGGCATCGGCATCGTCCATCAGGTCAATCTGGAGTATCTGGCGAAGGGCGTGCTGGAGAAAGACGGCGTCTACTACCCCGACACGCTGGTCGGCACCGACTCGCACACGACCATGATCAACGGCCTGGGGATCGTGGGGTGGGGCGTGGGCGGCATCGAGGCCGAAGCCGGGATGCTGGGCCAGCCGGTCTACTTCCTCACGCCCGACGTGGTCGGCGTCCACCTGAGCGGCGCGCTGCGGACCGGCGTGACCGCGACCGATCTCGTGCTGCACATCACGCAGATGCTGCGGCAGGCGAAAGTCGTGGGCAAGTTCGTCGAGTTCCACGGCGAGGGCGCGGCGTCGCTCTCGGTGACGGACCGGGCGACGATCGGCAACATGGCCCCCGAATACGGCGCGACGATGGGCTACTTCCCGGTGGACGAGGAGACCTGCCGCTACTTCCTGGCGACCGGGCGCAGCGAAGAGCACGTGGACGCGATCCGCCAGTACTACAAGGCGCAGGGCCTATTCGGAATGCCCCGCCGCGACGAGATCGCCTACAGCACCCTCCTCGATTTGGATCTGGCGACCGTGCAGCCCGCCGTGGCCGGCCCGAAGCGCCCGCAGGACCGCATCGACCTGACGGACGTGAAGACGAAGTTCCATGACCTGCTGCACAAGCCGATTTCCGAGAGCGGCTACAACAAGCCCGAATCGGAGGACGGCAAGCGGTACGTGCTCCGTATTGGGGGCAATGGCGCCGGCACGGCGGTGCTGGAGGGCGGCGGCGAGCAGGACCCTGCAACAGCGCCGTTGGCGGTGGATAACCATGTCAGCATCACGAACACCAACACGGAAACCGAAGTCGAGATGATGCAGAACCGCCCGACCCCGGACCGGGTGGAAGAAGTGTCCGGCGAGTTCGCGAAGGTGGGGGACAGCCTGGGACACGGGGACGTGGTCATCGCGGCCATCACCTCCTGCACGAACACCTCCAATCCGAGCGTGATGCTGGCCGCCGGGCTGCTGGCGAAGAAGGCGGTCGAGAAGGGACTGTCCGTGCCGCCGACGGTCAAGACTTCGCTGGCGCCCGGCTCGCGCGTGGTGACCGAGTATCTGCAGAAGACCGGCCTGCAGCCTTATCTGGACGAGCTGGGCTTCCAGGTGGTCGGCTACGGCTGCACGACCTGCATCGGCAACTCCGGCCCGCTGGAGCCGCACTTAGAAGAAGTCGTCACCAACAACGATCTGGTCGTGGCGAGCGTGCTGAGCGGCAACCGCAACTTCGAGGCGCGCGTGCATCAGAGCGTGAAAGCCAACTTCCTGATGAGTCCGCCCCTGGTGGTGGCCTTCGCGCTGGCGGGGCACGTGGACATCGACATGGCCGCCGAGCCGATCGGCAAAGATAAGAGCGGGCAGGAGGTCTATCTCAAAGACCTGTGGCCCACTTCCGAGGAGATCGGGCGGCTGATGCAGGACGCCTTCGATCCGGCGACCTACCGGCGCCTCTACAGCGACTTCACGTCCCAGAACCCGCTCTGGAACGAGATCCCCAGTAGCTCGGGCAAGGTCTACGAGTGGGAACCGGACTCGACCTACATTCAGGATCCGCCCTACTTCGAGAAGTTCAGCATGGAGCCGGAAGCGGTGCATGACGTGAAGAAAGCGCGGGCGCTGGCGATCTTCGGCGATTCGGTCACCACGGACCATATCAGCCCTGCCGGGGCCATCAAGCCGACCTCGCCCGCCGGCCTCTACCTGCAGGATCGAGGGGTCGCTGTCGAGGACTTCAACAGCTATGGCTCCCGGCGCGGCAACCATCACGTGATGGTGCGCGGCACCTTCGCCAACGTGCGCATCAAGAACCTGATGGTCCCCGGCGTGGAGGGCGGCGTCACGGTTCACCAGCCGGACGGCGAGACGATGAGCATCTACGATGCGGCGGTCAAGTACCAGGCGGCGCACATTCCGCTGCTCGTTTTCGCCGGCCAGGAGTACGGCACCGGCAGCTCGCGCGACTGGGCGGCCAAAGGCACGCGGCTGTTAGGCGTGCGGGCGGTCATCGCGCAGAGCTTCGAGCGGATCCATCGCAGCAACCTGGTGGGCATGGGCGTGCTGCCCTGCCAGTTCAAGGAGGGCGTCAACCCCCAGACGCTGCATCTGGACGGCTCGGAGACCTTCGATCTGCTGGGCCTGGAGAGCGGCATCCGTCCTCGCCAGGACCTGACCCTGGTCATCCACCGCGCCAACGGCCAGACGGAAGAGTCGCCGGTCACCCTGCGCATCGACACGCCCATCGAGGTGGACTACTACACCCACGGCGGCATCCTCCCCTACGTCCTGCGCCAGTTGATCGGGCAGGCATAGTCTCACTCCTAGCCCCTCTCCTTCCCAAGGAGAGGGGAAGACAGAGGCACCTATGATGCCAACCGATCCGGTTTCTTCGGAATTGATAGACTATGTGCGCGACCTGTTTGCGCCGGAAGACCGGGCGCTTCAGGCCTTGATGCAGGCTGCAAGCGATTTCGGGATGCCGGAGGGTTGGGAAATTTCGCCCGACGTCGGACGGCTGTTTCAGGTGCTATGCCGGGCGACCGGCGCGCAGCGGGTCGTCGAGTTTGGAACGCTGGCGGGCTATAGCGCCCTCTGGCTCGCCCGCGCCCTACCGGCGGACGGTCGCGTCATCTCCATTGAGATCGACCCGGAGTACGCGGCGTTCGCGCGGGAGCATTTGGCGAAAACGGAAGCCGGCGCGAAGGTCGAGGTGCGGGTTGGAGCGGCCCTGGAGATGTTGCCGGAGCTGGAGCGCGAAGTCCACGCGCAGAACACGCCATTCGACGTCGTTTTCCTCGATGCGGACAAAGAGCATTATCCTGAATTTCTCGACTGGTCTACGCGCGTCCTGCGCCCGGGCGGTCTGCTGCTCGCCGACAATGTCTTGAGTTCCACCAGTTGGGGCGGGCAGACTCTTCTCGATCCGGCCGCTGACGATCCGCGTATCCTCGCCATCCGGGAGTTCAATCGGCGACTGGCCGCCGATCCGCGCTTCACGGCAATCATTATTCCCATGCGGGCCGGTGTCGCCGCCGCTGTCTTTCATCCGTAACAGGGGTTGCCGTTTGTGTTTGGATGCCGTGCAAGGAACTAGAATGGATAATCGAAACAGGCGCGCGGAGATGGCGCAGGAAACACTCACGATTCTCAAAGCAGGTCGCTATCCGGCGCCGTCCGGGAAGATGGTCTCTATCGGGGAGGATTTAGAGAAGGCGATCCAGGGGACCCGGCTCTACCGCCCGTCCGATTTCCCCGATGGCCTTGTTTTCCCGCCGCGCTTTGAGAGCCAGGCCGCAATAGAAGTCACCGCAGAGAGCACGCTGGAGGCAGCGCACCGATTGGTCTGGGAAAATCCGGATCGCGACCCGCTCTGCCTGAACTTTGCGTCCGCCAAAAATCCTGGCGGCGGCTTTCTCTCCGGCAGCCAGGCCCAGGAGGAATCGCTGGCGCGTTCCAGCGGTCTCTATCCCTGCCTCCTGCAGCAGGAAGCGATGTATACGCATAATCGCCGCCTTAAGACCTGCCTCTATTCCGATCACATGATCTACGCTCCCCGCGTGCCTGTCTTTCGGGACCATGCGGGCGTGCTGCTGGAGCGACCCTATTGCGCCTCCTTCCTCAGCGTTCCCGCCGTCAATGCCGGAGCGGTGCGGCGCAACGAGCCGAAAAACGTGGCGCGTATCGAATCGGTCATGAGGGAGAGAATGGCGAAGCTGCTCTGGGTCGCCAGGGAGCACGGTCACGACGCGTTGATCCTCGGCGCGTGGGGCTGCGGCGTCTTCGGCAATGACCCTGCTCTGGTGGCCCGACTTTTCATGGAGCTCCTGGCTCCCGGTGGTCCCTATGCGCAGCAGTTCCGCCATGTCGTCTTCGCCATCTACGACCGGACGGCAGGCCAGACAGCCCTCAGCGCCTTTCGTACCAAGATACCGAAAGCAGGAGGCTGATGGATAGCCATTTAATAGATTCTCCATAAGGGCGCAGCTTACGGTCTGCATTCGCCTGTCAATCCGCCCTGTCAGGAGTTCACGAATGGAAAGCACGCCTCAAGTCAAGGGGCCTGTCATTCCGGTGCGGAAAGCGCCGAGGCCGATACGAAGAATGAGGAGCCGGCATTCCTTCGGTTACTGGTTTCCAATCCTACTAATCCTTGCTGTCGGCATTTGGGTGGAACTGGTCGTTACTGCGCTCCGGCGACAAGAGACCGACTGCCTTCCTGCGGTAGTCTCAGGAGTAGGGCTGTGGCTTTTGGAGGTCGGCTACTCCTATCTCTTTGATAAAACGAACAAACGAGAGTGGGACAGGGTAAAGGCGATTGCAAATCAGTTGGAGGAGCGTACGCGTTCTGGAGAGTTCGGGCCACTTCCGCCAGACTCCAGCCCGTTAGGATGGCTGACAGTGGATGGTATCTATTTTCCTTATGGCGCTTATTTCCCGTGAACCAATTATGTCAGTTTTAGCATTCAATCTTACCGAGGATCGACCTGCCGGATCATCTTATGGTCCTCCGGCAAACATAGGTTCTCCTCATGGCTTGATAGGATAATTGCAGGATTGCTTTTCTCGTCCGGCTTCATTCTTGAGGCCGTTGCCATGGTCGCAGGCATCCATAGACTCGGCATCCGCGCGGACACAGCGGCGGCAACCCTCATGGTAGCCATCATGCTCATGATCTTTGTGTACGTTTTCTGGTTGCGAAAGCAATGGCCCAGGCTGCGCAACGGAAGTGGCGGATTTGCAAATGGTATCTATATTGCTCATGGCAGCCCCACAAACCAGGAAGCCATTCGCAATCTGCTATCCAGACACCTATCGGAAGAAGCGGATGTAAAGGGCGAGGCTACATCGGCAGGTACTTCCACTTCTTAACGCTTGAGCCATATTCCAGTTGAAAGCGCTGGTTAGCGACGGCCAGCTCCTGATAGGTTTCCATTTCCCAGCAGCGTTAGCTGGGTTCGGAGAAGAAATCTCCGAACCGGCTCGTTTTGATGCTTGTCCGAATGATATGCCGAAAAAACGGAAAGCCTGGATACTTTTCGACCGCCTGATCCGTCGCCAGGGTGTAGGAGTAGGCTGCACTATTACGGGTGCAGCTTCTTCTTTACAAAGTCAGGATTTTGTGGTATAATATCAGCCACAGTGTAAATTAGGGAATTGGCGTGCGCGAGGCCATACCACGGCCTGAGGAAGTTAGCGGGCATAAACGACTGCGCCCGACCGGAATTTCTCGCGGCAACGGCACGTGTAAGCGGCGTGCCACAGGAGAGGGTCTCGGAAGAGTTATTGGGTTTATATCGGCGCTATGCCGAGGAATGGCAGGGGATGCGCCCGGCTGTGGGCATCCTGCCGGCGGCCGATGGAGCGACCAGAAACAAAGAATTTCAGGAGGCTGGTGTCGTATGACGGACGACATATTTCGGCGTATCGCCCCTGCCGAACTGGGACGGCGGTTAGCGGCGGCACGCCGCCAACGCAACCTATCTCAGGTGGAGGTGGCACAGCGGCTGGAGCTCTCGCGCCCTACGCTGGTCGCCATCGAGAAGGGCGCGCGCCCGATCAAGCCCGAAGAGTTGACGCTTCTGGCCCAACTTTACGGGCGCTCGGTTCACGAGCTGGTACGCCAGCGTGAGTTCGTGACGGATTTTGCCCCTCTGTTCCGCGTAACTCAGGTGGCTGACGTTGGACCGGATAGCGTCGCAGAGGCCGTCAAGATATTTCAGCAAGCGTGCGAGGACTACCTCTCGTTAGAGGCTCTACTCAGCGCGCCTATGCCTCGTTACGCCTATCCCGAACCGTATTCATCAGGGGGATTGAACGCCCAGGCCGCTGCCGAGGAGGTCGCCACGATGGAGCGATCACGTCTCAATCTAGGACAAGGCCCTCTCGCTAACCTGTTGGGAGTATTGGAGAACGACGTGGGGTTGCGCGTTTTCGTGCTGCCGCTGCCGGAATTCAGGATAGCCGGCATGTTTGCCTACACGGATCGGCTGGGGGGCTGTGTCCTCGTCAATGGGAGCCATCCTCCCACGCGGCAACACTGGTCGATGGCGCATGAGTACGCGCATTTCCTGACGGATCGCTACCGGGAGGATATGACGATTCTGTTTGAATATGAGCGTAAGCCACGGGCAGAACAATTTGCCGATGCCTTTGCCGCCAGCTTTCTCATGCCAGCCGCCGGACTGCGCCAGCGATTCCGCCGTGTCGTGCAGAGCCGAAGCGACTTCACGGTTGCAGACCTGTGTCTGCTGGCAGACCAATACGCCGTTTCTGTGGAGGCCATGACGCTCCGTTTGGAGAGCCTGGGGTGTATCCAGGCAGGAACCTGGGGGCATTTGAGTTCCCAGGGCTTTGAAAGTGGTCGTATGCGAGCCCATCTTGGTCTAAAATCGGCTCCAGCCCCATCAAATCAGCTACCAGAACGTTACGTGCGCCTGGCTGTACAGGCATTTGAAGAGGAGAAGATCACCGAGTCGGAACTCATGCGCCTGCTTCGGTGCCGCCGGGTGGAGGCTCGGGAGATCGCCAATACGTTGATTCGGCCCACCGAATTAGGACCTTCCGGGGAACCCTATCAGCTCGATCTGAATTTCGGCGATACGCTCGACCTGACGCAGGCCGAGAGGATAGGATGAAGGGCGCGCCGAGTCTGATTTGGGATGCTTGCACGCTGTTGAATCTGGTTGCCACCCGGAGAGCGTCGGAGATATTAACCGTGCTTGGCTGTCCTTCTTTCATTGTCAAGCAAGTGCGGGAGAAGGAAATTCTCTACCTGCGACCGCTGCCTGACGCTGATCCGCCGGAAAGATTGATTCCCGTTGATTTGACCCCTCTACAGGATATGGGCGCCTTGCAAGACGTGGAGCTGACTGCGGCGGAGCAAGCAACGTTCGTGACCTTCGCCGTTGAGATGGACGACGGCGAAGCCCGTTCCGCTGCCGTTGCCGCGCACCGAGGCTGGTGGCTCGTCACGGATGATCGAGTGAGTCTGAGAGTGGCGCGGAAACATTCAACCCCGATCCATACGGTGACGACGCCTGAGTGGGTGAGGTATTGGTCAGAGGAAGCTTCTGTGGACGATACAACGCTCGCCCAGACGCTGAATCGAAGCCAGATATGCGCAAACTATATCCCCCGGCGTGTCCACCCCTTAAGAGGATGGTGGGATACGCATCTATCTTGATGGCCTCCTCCTTGCAATTTCCGTGACGGCCGAGCAGTGAATAGCTCTTACGCTTACCGCGCTTTTCAAAATAAGATGGTTTGCAAACCAAAGGGGCGCGCGGTACAATAGACTGCCATGTCCGAAATCCTATTAAAGAAAAATCTGAACGCTCTGATCGTCTCGGAGGTCGAAGAAGGCAGCCCGGCGGCGCGGGCCGGCGTACAGGCCGGCGACCTGCTGCAGAAGATCAACGGCAAGCCGGTCCTCGATATTCTGGACTACCGCTTCCATGCTGCCGACGCGGATTTACGCCTGATATTGGAGCGCGACGGCGCGTCGATTAGAGTACGCGTGCGCAAAGAGGAAGACGAGGATGCGGGTCTCACGTTTGCCTTCGATCTTGGGGATAAGGTCCACACCTGCAAGAACAAGTGCGTCTTCTGCTTTATTCACCAGATGCCCAAAAAGATGCGCAAGTCGCTCTACTTGATGGACGACGACTTCCGCCTCTCCTTCATGCATGGCAACTACGTCACGCTGACCAACCTCACGCCGGAAGAGTGGGCGCGCATCCTGGTGCAGAAGCTGTCGCCGCTCTACGTCTCGGTCCACGCGACCGACCCGGACCTGCGCGCCGTGCTGCTGGGCCGTAAAGAGCCGACGCCGATCCTGCCGCAAATCCGGGAACTGGCCGATCATAGAATTGAAGTCCACGCGCAGATCGTCCTCTGCCCGGGCATGAACGATGGCGCGGCGCTCGATCGGACGCTGGAGGATCTGGCGGCGGAGCATCCCTCGCAGACCGGCAAGCGGGTGGGCGTGTCTTCGGTCGCCATCGTGCCGGTGGGACTGACGCGCTTCCGCGAGCGGCTGCCGAAACTGCAGCACGTCGAGCGAGACTATGCCCGCGAGATGATCGCGCACGTCAATGCGCGCGCCCGGCATCTCCAGAAGCGGCTCGGCACCCGCTTTGCCTGGATGGCGGACGAGTGGTATTTTCTGGCGGAGCTGCCGGTTCCCGGCAAGGCGCACTACGAAGAGTTCCCGCAACTGGAAGATGGCATCGGCACGGTGCGCCTGTTCCTGGAGGGTGTGAAGCAGGTCGCCCGCAGGCTGCCCGCGAAGGCGCTGATTCCCGTCTCCGCTACGTTGGTGACGGCGGAGATGCCCGCGCCCGTCGTGCGCGCCTTCGCCGAGCGGCTAAACGAGATCGAAGGCGTAGATCTGAACGTCTGCGTCGTCAAAAACGATTTCTTCGGCGGCGACATCCACATCGCCGGCCTGCTCACGGCCACCGACATCCTCGCCCACCTGCGCACGTTTCCGGGCTGCCGGCAGACCGTCTATATTCCCGCGATCTGCCTGCGCGACGAGACGCTTTTCCTGGACGATCTGACCCTGGAAGACGCCCGCCAGGAATCCGGTCTCGACCTGCGCGCGGTCGGTTCCACGCCGCGCGACCTGGCCGTCGCGCTGGGTCTGCTTCCTCCCGCGCCGGCACGCCCGATCGAGAGTCACTGGCTCATGGAGGAGACGTAAAGCTCCCCCGCAACCCAGGCTCTTTTCTCAGGTAGACTATTGGGGAATGCTGTTCAAGGAGACATGCCGTGACCACGCCTGCCCGCCGCCTGGAGAAGATCCCTCCCTATCTGTTCCGCGAGATCGCTGCCCTCAAGCGCAAGGCCCTCGACGAAGGCAAAGACCTCATCGACCTGGGAATCGGCGATCCTGACCAGCCGACTCCGGAGCCGATCCGCCAGGCGTTGGCGGAAGCCGCGCAGGACCCGGCCACGCACCGCTACGATGAGACGGCGCTGGGCTGGACACCTTTTCTCCAGGCCGCCGCCACCTGGTTCGGCCAGCGCTTCGGCGTGTCCCTCGATCCCACCTTGGAAATCCTGCTCCTGATCGGCAGCAAGGAGGGTCTGGCGCATATCGCCTGGGCCTACATCGATGCCGGCGACATCTCTCTCGTGCCCGATCCCGGCTATCCGGTCTACAAGGTCAATACCCTGATGGCCGGCGGCGAGGTCCACACGCTGCCGCTTCTGGAAGCCAACGGCTTTCTGCCGGACCTGGTCGCCGTGCCGTCGGAGGTCGCCCGCAAAGCCAAGCTGCTCTGGCTCAACTACCCGAACAACCCCACGGGCGCGACCGCCCCGCTGCGCTTCTACGCCGACGCCGTCGCCTTCGCCCGCGACTACGATCTGCTCATCGTCAACGACGCCGCCTACTCGGAAGTCTTCTACGGTTCGGAAGGGCCGCCTTCGATTCTGCAGGTCCCCGGCGCCAAAGACGTGTCCATCGAGCTGCATTCGCTCTCCAAGTCCTTCAACATGACCGGCTGGCGCCTCGGATTCGCGGCGGGCAATCCGGACGCCGTCGGAACCCTGGGGAAACTGAAGTCCAGCCTGGATAGCAAGCAGTTTCCGGCCGTCTCCATGGCGGGCGCCTACGCCCTGCTGCACGGCGACAACCGCGCGACGCTGGCGCTTTACAAGCGCCGCCGGGACGTGCTGTGCGACGGCCTCAACGCCCTCGGCTGGCGCGTTCCCCGGCCGGAAGCGACCTTCTACGTCTGGGCGCCCGTGCCGGAGGGCCACAACTCGATGTCGTTCGCGAAGCTGCTGCTGGAAGAGGCGGGCGTGCTGGTCATCCCCGGCATCGGCTACGGCGAGTACGGCGACGGGTACGTGCGCATGTCCCTGACCGTGATGGGCGACAGGAACGGCGAGCGCCTGCAGGAGGCGGTCACCCGTATCGGGCAGCATATTCGGTTTTAACTTTTTATGACCTTCCTCAATGCTGGATATTGGCCGTGGCTGCTGGCGCTGGGCATTCCGGTCGTCATTCACCTGCTGACGCGCCGGACGCGCCGCCTGGTGTTCCTGCCCACCTACCGGTTTTTGCGGCGGTCGCTGGCGCAGCAATCGCAAATCTTTCTCCTGCGGCGCTGGCTGTTGCTGGCCCTGCGGCTGATGCTGCTCCTGTTCCTCGTCCTCGCCTTCCTCAAGCCGACGCTGACCGCTCCCCTGGCCGCCGGACAGGGGGCGCATCGCGCGGTGGTGATCGTGCTGGACACGTCCCTCTCGATGGGCTACACGGCCGGCGGGGTCTCGTCGCTCGCGCGGGCGCGGGGTCAGGCCGCCGCGCTGCTGGACGACCTGCGCCCCGGCGACGCCGCCAACGT
>Ga0209810_1000711_pt1 | contig 64898 bp, 61 predicted proteins | sample Coa_R1_7_FD_187159 | JGI IMG/M metagenome (GOLD analysis project Ga0209810, IMG submission 187159) | Surface soil microbial communities from Centralia Pennsylvania, which are recovering from an underground coalmine fire - Coalmine... | ecosystem: Environmental > Terrestrial > Soil > Unclassified...
AAGTCACGCCGAGGACGCACCGGCTTGGGCACCTTCGCCGGTCTAGTACCGGCAGCCGCCGAAGTTGGGGAAGTAACCATCACACCACTGTCCCACACACCAGCGGTATATTACGCGATCCTCTTTAGGTCCCTGGTGCCGCCGTCCCCCGTGCCCCAGGGTTGGTGGGGGGAGGTGGGCGCCGTGCTCATTGACGGCGGGTTGGAGCTTCTGGACCAAGCCGAATGCCTGCGCCTGCTGGCCAGCCAGCATGTCGGCCGGGTGGGGGTGTCGGTGGGGTCGCTGCCGGCCATCTTCCCGGTGAACTACGCGGTGGACGGCGACCAGGTCCTGTTCCGCACGGGCGAGGGCACCAAGCTGGCCGTCGCCGTCTCCGGCGCCGTGGTGGCCTTCGAGACCGACTGGTTCGACAGCTTCTCCCACGAGGGGTGGAGCGTCCTGGTGGTCGGTCGGGCCGAGGTGGTGCCGGAGGGCGACGACAAGGCCCGGGTGCGGGCGTGGGCGCCCGGCGAGCGCGACCGGTTGGTGTCGATCCGGGCCGAGCTGGTCAGCGGCCGGCGGATCCGCCACGACGTCGACGAACAGCGGTAAGAGAACACCGCGCCGGGCCGCGGCTTTAGCGGCCTACGGGGACGGCCGGTAGCCTTTGTCTCTCACGTTCGTGCACCACACCGATTTCTGGGGGATCGATGCCACGACGAACGACCGAGCTGGGCGGCGCCCTGGCCCTGGTGACCGGGGCCGGCAGCGGCATCGGACGGGCCACCGCCCTGGCCTTCGCCGCCGCCGGCAGTCGGGTGCTGGGTGCCGACATCGACGTCGAGGCGGCCGAGAAGACGGCGGCCGCCTGTGCCGAGCGGGGTCCCGAAGCCGCCGCTTTCGCCGTCGACGTCGCCGACCGCCAGGCCGTCTTCGCCCTGGCCGAGAAGGTGCGGGCCGAGCACGGGGTCCCCGACGTGCTGGTCAACAACGCCGGGGTGGGCATGAGCGGCCGCTTCCTCGCCACCGGGCTCGAGGACTGGGACTGGATCGTCGGCATCAACCTCATGGGGGTTGTCCACGGCTGCCACGCCTTCGGGCCGGGCATGGTCGAGCGGGGCCGGGGCCACGTGGTCAACGTCTCCTCCGGCCTCGCCTACGCCTGGACCCCGACCGAGCCCGCCTATGTCACCACCAAGGCCGCCGTCCTCGCCCTGTCACGCAGCCTGCGGGCCGACTGGCATCACTCGGGAGTGGGCGTGTCGGCCGTGTGCCCGGGGGTGATCAACACGCCGATCATCGAGCGGACGCGCTTTCGCGGCGATCGGGCCGAGCCCGACAACGTCGAACAGACAAAGAAGGTGTTCCGCCGGGGCCACCCGCCCGAGGCGGTGGCCGCCGCCATCCTCGACGCCGTGCGGCGCAACCGGCCGGTGGTCCCCGTCGGCATCGAGGCCCGGTTCGGCTGGGTCGCCCACCGGGTACTGCCCACGGCGGTGATCGACCGGTTGTTCCGATCTCGGCTGCTCGGGAGGTGAGGATGGCGCGCACCACGACCCTGCTGGCCGCCGGAGCCGGGTTCCTCGGCGCGGCGGCGGTTGCCGCCGGGGCGGCCACCACCCGGCGCTGGGCGGCGGCCCCCGACCCCACCGGCGGCGAGCCGCTGTGCCTGCCCGACGGCGACGAGCACCGCATCGGCACCGACGACGGGGCCAAGCTGGCCGTCACTGTGGCGGGCGACGGGCCCGACACCTACGTGCTCGCCCACGGATGGACCCAGGACCGTCGGGTCTGGGGGCCGGTGGCCCGCAGACTGGTGAGCCGGGGCGACCGGGTGATCCTCTACGACCACCGGGGCCACGGCGACTCGCTGCCCGGCGAGTCGGAAGTGTCCCTCGAGCTGCTGGCCTCCGACCTGGCCACCGTGCTCCGCCATTTCGACGCCCGCGACGCGGTGCTGGCGGGCCACTCGATGGGCGGGATGACAGCCCAGGCCCTGGCGCTCACCGACCCGGCCACCGTGGCTGAGCGGGTCACCGCCGTGGTGCTGGTGTCGACGGCCTGCGACGGTCTCACCCGGGGCCAGGCGGCCGACCGCCTCGCCGCCCGGCTGCTGGGCAGCCCGGTGCCGGAACTGGCCGCCGCCCGACCGCGCCTCGGGCCGTTCATGGTGCGGGGCAGCTGCGGGCGACAGCCGGCTCTGTCCCACCTCCACTCGGCCCGCCAGACCCTGGCGTCCAGCGACCGGGTGACCCGGGTGGGGTGCCTCCGGGCCATGCAGGGCATGGACTTCACGGCCGGCCTGGCCGAGCTGGACCTGCCGGTGACGGTGGTGTGCGGAACCCACGACCGGCTCACCCCTCCGGCCCGCAGCCGCCGGTTGGCCGAGCTGATCCCCGGGGCCCGGCTGACCATGGTGCCCGACGCCGGCCACATGCTGCCCTGGGAGGCGCCCGACCTGTTGGTGGACCTGCTGGTGTCGGCCCGGGGCCGGCCCGACGTCGTCGACCTGCGGGACCAGCCAGCGGAGACCGAGCCCGACCGGTCGGTCACCGGCCAACGGAGCTAGCCGGCCGACGGCTGTCGGGGTAGCGCTGTCGCAACCGGTCGTTACCTTCCGGGGCGATGAGCGCTCTCTGGGTAAACGCTGACGCCGACGCCCCGACCCGTAGCATGAACGGCGGGCCCGCGACCGCGAGCCGGAAAGGATCCCGGTTGGCCGTCAGACGACGACCGACGGCAACCTCGACCTTCGGGGTGTCGCGGCGCGAGAGCCACGACGCGTCCGGCTTCTACGCCCGCTTCACCGGGCCGGAGGTGTCGGAGGACTCCGAGGTCTGCCCGACCAAGGACATCGACCGCATCGTGTGCGGGGACGCCCGGCGCATGGACGAGGTTCCCGACGCGTCGGTCGCCCTGGTCGTCACGTCGCCGCCGTACTTCGCCGGCAAGGAGTACGAGGAGGCGCTCGGGGTCGGCGACGTGCCCGCCACCTATCTCGACTACCTGGCCATGCTCGAGGACGTGTTCGCCGAGTGCGTCCGCACGCTCGAGCCCGGAGGCCGGCTCGCCGTCAACGTGGCCAACCTGGGCCGCAAGCCGTACCGGTCCCTGTCGGCCGACGTGACCGGCATCCTCCAGGACCGCCTGCGGCTGCTCCTGCGGGGCGAGGTGGTGTGGCAGAAGGCGCGGGGCGCTACCGGGTCGTGCGCGTGGGGATCGTTCCAGCGCCCGGGCAACCCGGTGCTGCGCGACCTGACCGAGCGGGTGGTCATCGCCAGCAAGGGCCGCTTCGACCGGGCGGTGGCGCCCCGGGCCCGGCAGTCCCAGGGCCTGCCGGCGGAGGCGACCATCTCCCGCGACGAGTTCATGGAGGCGACCACGGACGTGTGGGAGCTGCCGGCGGAGAGCGCCACCCGGGTGGGGCACCCCGCTCCGTTTCCGGTGGAGCTGCCCGAGCGCCTCATCCACCTGTACACCTACCGGGGCGATTTGGTCCTCGACCCGTTCATGGGCTCGGGTACCACGGCCGTGGCCGCCCTGCGCACCGGCCGTCACTTCGCCGGCTACGACACCGACCCCGCCTACGTGGAGGCGGCCGCCGCCCGGGTGGAGCGCGAGTGGGCCCGCCTCGCCGCCGGGCCGCCCGCCCTGCGCGACCGCCCCGTCTCCCTGTGGCCCGGGCGCCGCACGACCGCCTCGGAGCCCGACCTGCGGGCGGCGGCGGTGTCGGAGGGGACGGCGGCCAAGGACCTGGCCGAGCTGATGCTGAAGGAGTGCGGCTTCTCCGACATCCGCGGCGACGTGAAGCTGCCCGAGGGGGTCGACGTGTCGTTCGCGGCGGTGGACGGGGCCGGGCGCGAGTGGTTGTTCGAGGTGGCCGGCGGTTTCACCACCAACCGCCCGGGGCTGCGGCGGGCCGAGGTGCTGTGGCGGACGCTGGGCAAGGCGGCGGTGCTGGCCCAGGCCCGCCGGCAGTCACCTTTGGTGGTGCTCACGACCGACCTGCCGACGCCGGGGACGCCGGCCGACGCCGCCCTCCGGGCCGTGTGGGGCCGGGGCCGCCCGATCGCCGACGTCGTCGAGCTGCTCTCCGACGCCGCCCCCGACGCCCTGCGCGGCCACGCCCAGGGGCGGGTGGCTAGAGCTCGTCGCCGGGGCGGTCGGTGACGGCGTCCTCCCCGAACACCAGGCGCGACACGGCCAGGTAGATCCGGTCGGGCTCGGGGACGTATTCGACCCGGCGCAGCCCCTGCGAGTTGCCGGCCGACTCCATGACGAACTCGCCGAAGCCGAACAGCCGGCCGGTGGGGGACCGCTTGTAGGTCATGTCGGTCACCTTGCGCAGCGGCAGCATGGCCACCCGCCGGGTGGTCAGCCCGGTGATCAGCATCACCCGCTGGTCGGTGACCACGAACCGCTCGCTGTTCCACTCGAGGGCCCGCCAGACGAGACGGGCCACCACCGCCAGGGCGGCGATCCACACCACCGTGGCCAGCGGGTCGCGGGGCGGCAGGTGATCGTGGACGGCCGCGGCGACCAGCACGGCGGCGAAGGCGGCCAGGGCCCGCCGGCCCATCATGGCCGGGTGGCGGCGGACGGCGACGACCTTCCGCTCGGCGGGGAGCAGGTAGCCGTCGGCTCGCAACCCGTCAGACCAGCGACTTCAGGAAGACCGACACCTGGTGGAGCATGTGGCCGAGGCCGACGCCGGCGTGCTTGACGGTCGAGGCCGCCATCTGGGGGGCGGCCACCAGGTAGAAGACGACGAGCGCCACCCCTCCCCAGACCACCAGCTTCTGTGGCATCCAACCTCCGGCGCCGATCGGGCGGAACGGTCCAACCGGATTTCTTACTCGAATCGTCACCGCGATACGGGGATAGGCGCGTCCGGCCCGCTGGGCGCCAGCCGGCCCGCCCCGGCCACCAGGCCCACCGCGCCGGCCAGGGCGACCGCCCCCGACACCAGCAGCGGAACCCGTCCCGAGCGACCCCACGCCAGGCCGGCCCACAGCCCGGCGGCGAGGACCCCGCCGCCGATCACCCCTTGGTACAGCCCCTGGGCCCGTCCCTGGTGGGCCCGGTCGACCAGGCCGCTGACCCACGCCTTGCCGACCCCGTCGGTGCAGGCGTTGAACCCGCCGTAGAGGACCATGACCGGCCACACCCACCGGCGCGAGTTGGCCAGTCCGAGCCCCAGGTAACCGGCGGCGAAGCACACCAGCCCGGCGGCGAACACCAGCGGCGGCGACACCCGGTCGGACAAGCTGCCGGCGGGGTAGCTCAACGCCGCGTAGGACAGGTTGTAGGCCACGTAGACGAGGATCACCCCGACCAGCGTGTAGCCCAGCGCCTTCACCCGCAGCAGGAGGAGGGCGTCGGGGAAGTTCACCAGGCTGATCAACCCCAGCACGGCGACGACCCGCCGGTAGCGGGGACCCAGCGGTGACAGCGCCGACCGGACGCCCGGGCCGTGCGGCTCGGGGGACCGGCGGGGTTCGGGCGACCGGCGCGGCTCGCGCACCGCCGCCACCAGGGCGGTGCTGGCCGCCGCCGGCACCAGGGCCACGTAGAGCAGGGGCCGGATGTGATGGTGCAGCGCCTCGTAGGCGGCCAGCCCGATGAGCGGCCCGATGACCGCCCCGCCGGTGTCGGCCGCCCGGTGCAGGCCGAAGGCCCGGCCCCTCGCCGACGGCGGGATGCCCTCGACCAGTAGGGCGTCGCGGGGGGCGCCCCGGATCCCCTTGCCGACCCGGTCCATCGACCGCCCGGCCAGCACGGTCGGCCACACCGTGGCCGAGGCCACCACCGCCTTGCCCACCGCGGCCAGCCCGTAGCCGGCGGCGACCAGCGCGCGGCGGCGGAAGGAGTCGGCCATCCGGCCGGCGACGACCTTGGTGACCGAGGCCACCCCCTCGGCCAGCCCCTCGACGGCGCCGACCACCGCCACCGGCGCCCCCAGGGTGACGGTCAGGAAAATCGGCAGCACCGGGTAGAGCAGCTCGCTGGCCGCGTCCTGCAGGAGGCTCACCGCGCACAGCACCACCAGGTTGCGGGTCAGCCAGCGCCGCGCCACGGGGCCCGACGCTAGACACCCCCGGCAATCGGCTCGCCGTGGGCGTCGTCCCCGGCGATCATCTGGGGATGCTCGAGGCCCGGTCGCTCACCGTGGAGGTTGGCGGCGCCGTCACCCTGGACGACGCCTCCTTCTCGGTCCACGGCGGGGAGAAGGTCGGCCTGGTCGGCCGGAACGGGGCCGGCAAGACCAGCCTGCTGCGGGTTCTCGCCGGCGAGGCCCTTCCGTCCTCCGGCCGGGTGCTGCGCCGCGGCGCCCTCGGGTACCTGCCCCAGGACCCCCGGATCCGGGGCGAGGACGTGGACGCCACCGCCCTGTCCCACGTCCTGTCCGGCCGGGGAGTCGACGCCGCCGCCCGCCAGCTGGAGAAGCTCCGCCTGGCCGTGGAGGAGGACCCGTCGGCGGCCAACGTGGGCCGCTTCGCCCGGGCCGAGGAGCGCTTCGGGCTGGAGGGCGGCTACGCGGCCGAAGGCGAGGTGCGCCGCATCGCCGCCGGCCTCGGCCTGCGGGCCGACCGCCTCGACCTGCCCGTCGGCGTGCTCTCCGGCGGCGAGCGCCGGCGGGTGGAGCTGGCCCGCATCCTGTTCGCCGGCAGCGACCTGCTGCTGCTCGACGAGCCCACCAACCATCTCGACACCGACGCCAAGGCGTGGCTGATGGGCTTCCTCCGCAGCTACCGGGGCGCCCTCATCGTCGTCAGTCACGACCTCCACCTCCTCGACGAGGCCATCACCCGGGTGGTCCACCTCGACGAGGGGACCCTCGTCGACTACCGGGGCACCTACTCGCAGTACCTCGAGGCCCGCCGGGCCGACGAGGAGCGCCACGCCCGGCTGGCCGATCGCCAGCAGGGGGAGATGCGCCGCCTCAAGGCGCTGGCCGACGTCATGCGCCACCAGACCGAGAAGCGGGCCCGCAAGGCCAAGACCCTCGACCGCAAGGTGGAGAAGATGCGGGCCAACCTGGTGGCCGCCCCGAGCCGGCAGCGCCGGTACAACGTGCGCTTCCCGGTGCCGCCCCGGGCCCCCCGCACGGTGATCGACGTCGAGGGCCTGACCAAGTCCTACGGCGGCCCACCGGTGTTCGCCGAGCTGGACTTCGCGGTGGAGCGGTCCGAGCGGCTGCTGGTGATGGGGCTGAACGGGGCCGGCAAGACCAGCCTGCTGCGCATACTGGCGGGCGAGTCCCAGCCCGACGCCGGCGAGGTCCGCTTCGGCCCCGGCGTGTCGGTGGGCTACTACGCCCAGGAGCACGAGGGGATCCACGCCGGGCTCGACGTCATCACCCACCTGCGCCAGCAGGGGGCGACGCCCGACGTCGACCTGCGTAGCCTCCTCGGCATGTTCGCCCTCACCGGAGAGAAGGCGTTCCAGGACGCCGGCACCCTGTCGGGCGGGGAGAAGACGAAGCTGGCCCTCACCCAGCTGGTGGCCGGGCGCCACAACCTCCTCCTGCTCGACGAGCCCACCAACAACCTCGACCCTCCGTCGCGCGAGGCGGTGGGCCGGGCCTTGGCGTCGTGGCCCGGCACCATGGTCGTCGTCAGCCACGACTCGGGGTTCGTCTCCGAGCTCGCCCCCGACCGGGTGCTGCTCATGCCCGACGGGGACCTCGACTACTGGAGCGACGACCTGCTCGACCTGGTGGCCCTGGCATGACGGCGAGCGACGGGGCCCGCCCCGACCACCCCCGCATCACGCCCGCCACCGACCCGCCCGAGGAGGTGGCGGAGCTGACCCGGGCCCCCGGGCTCAGTGACCGTCCCCTGAACATCTTCGCCACCCTCGCCCACAACCCCCGGATGCTCAAGCGGTTCAACCAGCTGGGCGGGTCCCTGCTCGGCCCGCGGGGCCTCCCCGGCCGCCAGCGCGAGATCGTCATCCTCCGGGTCGGTTGGCGGTGCCGGTCGGTGTACGAGTTCGGCCAGCACACCCTCATCGGCCGCAGGGTCGGTCTGACCGACGAGGAGATCGCCGCCCTCACCCGCGAGGCGGCCGACGGCCCCGACTGGTCCGCAGACGACCGGGCCCTCATCGCCATGGCCGACGAGCTGTGCGCCGACGACTGCGTCTCCCGCCCGACCTGGGAGCGGCTGGCCCAGCGGTGGAACGACTCCGAGCTGGTCGAGCTGCTGGTCCTGGCCGGCTTCTACCGGCTGGTCTCGGGCTTCCTGAACTCCGCCGGGGTCGCCCTCGACCCCGGGGTGCCGGGGTGGCCCGGCGGGTGACGGCCCGGCCCGGGCCCGTGAGGTGACCGGGTCGCAAAGCGGTGCTAACATTTAGCGTTGTTAAGGAGTTGCCCGACTCCCCAGCTACGCCATGACCGAGCGCCGCACCACCAACCGAAACGGCACCGCCGACCCGGCCACTAGCACCGCCGACCCGGCCACTAGCACCGACGGCGACCCCGAGCTGGTCGCCCGGTTGCGCCTGTCGGTCCTGCGCCTGTCGCGCCGGCTGCGCCAGCACGCGGCCCCGGGGGTGACCCCGTCGCAGCTGTCGGTCCTTTCGACCCTGCACCACCACGGGCCCCTGACCCTCGGCGACCTTGCCTCTCACGAGGCGGTGCAGCCGCCGAGCGTCACCCGCATGGTGGGCTCGCTCGAGGAGGCCGGCCTGGTGACCCGGACCGGATCGGCCGACGACCGCCGCACGGTGGTGGCCCAGCTGACACCGAAGGGCCGCAAGGCGGTGGAGGAGATCCGCCGGCGCCGGGACGCCTGGCTGGCCGAACGGCTGGGCGAGCTGAGCGACGAGGAGCGCGACCGGCTGGCGGCGTCGGTGCCGCTGCTCGAGCGGCTGCTGGAGGAGCGGCCGTGAGCGCGGTGACCTCGCGCACCTTCGACGCCCTCCACAACTACAACTACCGCCTCTACTTCTTCGGCCAGATCGTGTCGGTGTCGGGCACCTGGATGCAGTCCGTGGCCCAGGCCTGGCTGGTGCTGCACCTGACCCGCAGCGGCATCGCCCTCGGGGCCGTCACCGCCGTCCAGTTCTTCCCGATCCTGGTGGCCGGTCCGATGGGCGGCGTCATCGCCGACCGGGTCGACAAGCGCCGCCTGCTGGTGGGGACGCAGACCGCCGCCGGCCTGCTGGCCCTCGCCCTCGGCCTGCTCACCCTCATCGGCGCGGTGCGGCTGTGGATGGTCTTCCTGCTCGCCTTCGGGCTGGGCTGCGTCAACGCCATCGACAATCCGAGCCGCCAGAGCTTCGTGATGGAGATGGTGGGCACCGACCGGGTCACCAACGCGGTGACCCTCAACAGCGTGGTCATGAACGGCGCCCGCGTCGTCGGCCCCGCCGTGGCCGGCGTGCTCATCGAGACCGTCGGGTTGTCGGTCTGCTTCCTCGCCAACGCCGGGTCCTTCGCCGCCGTGATCATCGGCCTGATGCTGATGCGCCGCTCGCAGCTGCTGCCGGCGCCGCCGGCGGCGCGCAAGCGCGGGCAGCTGCGCGAGGGCTTCCGCTACGTCAGGGGAGATCCGGGGCTGCTCGCCCCGCTGATCATGATGGCCGTCATCGGCACCCTGGCCTACAACTTCACCGTCACCCTGCCGTTGATGGCCAAGTTCGCCTTCCACTCCGGCGCCGGAGCCTTCGGGGCCATGAACGCGCTGATGGGTGCCGGCGCGGTGGTGGGTGGACTCATCACCGCCTCGCGGGGCAACCCCAGCAACCGGCGGCTGCCGGCCATGGCCGCCGGTTTCGGCGCCCTCATGCTGGTCTGCGCGGTCATGCCCACCCTTATCACCGAGCTGGCAGCGCTGGCCGTCATGGGCGCCTTCAGCATCTCGTTCATCGCCACCGCCAACACGACCCTGCAGCTGCGCTCGGCTCCCGAGATGCGGGGCCGGGTGATGGCCATCTACGCCGTGGCGTTCCTCGGATCGACTCCGGTCGGCGGACCCATCGTGGGCACCATCGGCCAGACCGTCGGTCCCCGCGCCGCCATCGCCGTGGGCGGCATCGCCACCCTGGCCGCCGCCGGGTACGGGTTCGTCACCCTCGCCGGCGTGCGCCTCCGCCGTCGACATGCTTCGGTGGAGGTCAGCCCCGAGGTCCCCGAGATGGCGGTGATCGAGCTGACCCCGACCCCGGCATCCGGAGCCGACGCCGTCGCCGCCGCCGCCCTGGGCGGCGAGCGCCGGTCGGACTGAGCTACCTCTACCGTAGGGGCGCATGAGGCGCCCCAGGTCGGCGGGTCCGCTGCGACCGGCCGAGCTGGCCGAGGCGGCCATCCTGGCCGACCTCACCGTGGCTCTTCTGTTCCTCGGTTGGATGCTGCCCCTCGGGGGCGTGCTCGAGGTCCTGTCCACCATTCCCATGGCCGTGCTGGCCGCCCGCCACCGGGCCCGCACCGTCGTGCAGGCGGCGGTGGCCGCCGGCACCGTGGCCTTCCTCCTCGGCGGGGTGGCGCTGTGGAGCATCGCCATTCTTCTCTCGCTGGTCGGCCTGGTGGTCGGGGTGACCATCCGCCGCCAGTGGAGCTCCGTGCAGCTGACGGCGGCGGCGGGGGCGGTGTGGGCCCTGCTGGCCGGGGTGAGCGTCGCCCAGCTGCTCGCCTTCGCCAGCTTTCGCAAGCTGACCCTCGACCAGGTCCGCATCGGGTGGCGGGGGGTGCGCAACCTGATGAACCACATCGCCGCCCTGGGCCCGCTGCTCCACGTCGGGGACGTCGTCGTCAACGACATCGTCCGCTACTGGTGGGCGGTGATACCGGCCGGCGAGCTGCTCCTCGTCCAGCTGGTGACCGTGGTGTGCCAAGCGCTGGCCCGCCCGGTGATCGCCCGCCTGGCCGAGTCCCTCGGCGAGCCGGTGGACGTCGTGCCGGCCCCGGCCCCGGCCCCGGCGCCGGCGTCGAGCCCGCTGCCGGTGCCGGTCGAGCTGCGGGAGGCCGCCGTGCGCTACCCCGGCGCCGACCACTACGCCCTCGCCGGGGTGAACCTGCGGGTCGAGCCGGGCAGCTTCGTGGCCGTGGTCGGCTCCAACGGGTCGGGTAAGTCGACCCTCGCCCGGGTCCTCGCCGGCATGATCGAGGCGGAGGGCGAGGTGATCCGGGGCGGCCCGGTGGGGCTGGGCCGGCCGGGGGGCACCGCCGTCGTGTTCCAGCGACCCGAGAGCCAGGTGCTCGGCGTGCGCGCCCGCGACGACGTCGTGTGGGGCTTCCGGGCCGGCCACGGGGTCGACGTCGACGGGCTGCTCGCCCTGGTGGGACTGGAGGGGATGGGCGACGAGGAGACCGCCACCCTGTCCGGCGGGCAGCTGCAGCGCCTGGCCATCGCCTCGGCCCTGGCCCACCGGCCGGCGCTGCTCATCTCGGACGAGTCCACGAGCATGCTCGACCGCTCCGGACGGCGGCGGTTGGCCGCCCTGCTCGACCGGCTCGCCCACGAGCAGGGCGTCACCGTGGTCCACGTCACCCACCGCCTGGAAGAGGTGCGGACCGCCGACGTCGTCGTGACCGTCGAGGCCGGCCGGGTCAGAGTCGGGCAGCCCCGGTGATCCGCCTCGCCGGAGTCGGCCACGTGTACTCGCAGGGCACGCCCTGGGCCCGGCGCGGGCTCGAGGCCGTCGACCTCAGCATCGGCCGGGGCGACGGGCTGCTCGTCGCCGGGGCCAACGGGTCGGGCAAGACGACCCTCGCCTGGATCCTCGCCGGCATGCTGGTGCCGACCGAGGGCGTCGCCGAGCTCGACGGCGAACCGCTCCACCAGGCCGGGCCCCGGGCCGCGCTGGCCTTCCAACACGCCCGCCTGCAGCTGTTCCGGCCCACTGTGGGCCAGGACGTCGCCTTCGGCACGCCGATGGGCGACCCGGAGGTCGACGACGCCCTGCGCACCGTTGGGCTCGACCCGGTCGAGGTGCGCGACCGGCGCATCGACGCCCTGTCCGGCGGGCAGCAGCGGCGGGTGGCCCTGGCCGGGCTGATCGCCCGCCGGCCCGAGCTGCTCGTCCTCGACGAGCCGTTCTCCGGCCTCGACGCCGAGGGCCGGGCCACCCTCGTCGAGGTCCTCGGCCGCCTCCGCACCTCGGGGCTGTCCGTGGTGGTGGTCTCCCACGACTACGAGGACGCCGACCGCTTCGCCGACCGGGTGGTGGTCCTCGAGTCGGGGCGGATGGTCTTCGACGAGCCCACGGCCGAGGCCCTTCACGACGGCCGCCTGTTCGCCGCCCTGGAGGAGGCGGGATGAGCCGGCCCGCCTCCGCCCCCGGCCAGGCCGTCACCGAGATCAACCTCCTGCGCTACGTGCCGGTGGACAGCCCCGTCCACCGGCTGTGGGCCGGGACCAAGATCGTGGCCCTGGTCGCCATCGGGGTGGCGGTGTCGGAGAAGCCTCACTGGTACGGGGAGCTGGTCGTCGCCGGGGTGGTGGTCGTCGCCGCGGTGCTGGCCCGGGTGCCGATCGGGGCGGTGCCCCGGTTCCCCCGCTGGTTCTGGATCGGCGTGGGCCTCACCGCCGTCATCGCCGGCTTCTCGGGAGGCAAGCCCAACCTCCACCTGGGTGGGCTCACCGTCGGCGTCGGCGGGCTCGACGAGTGGGGCCGGCTCACCTTCCTGGTCCTCCTGCTGCTCGGGCTGAGCTCCGTGCTCGGGTGGACGACCCGGATGGCCGACCTGGCCCCGGCGCTGTCGACGCTGATGGCGCCGCTGCGGCTGGTGCGGCTGCCGGTGGACGAGATCATCGTGACCTCGGCCCTGGCGGTCCGCTGCCTGCCCCTGCTGGTCGACGAGATGCGGATCCTGCACGCCGCCCGTCGGGCCCGCCAGCCCGAGACGCCCGAGAAGCTGCGGGAGATCGCCTCCACCCTCCACGACATCCTCGTCACCGCCCTGGTGAGCGCGGTGCGCCGGGCCCAGGAGATGGCCGACGCCATCGAGGCCCGAGGCGGGGTGGGATCCGTCATCGCCAGCCGCCCCCGCCTGCGTCCGGCGGAGGTGCTCACCTGGCTGGTCACCGCCGTTGTGACCGCCGCCGTGGTGCTCCTCTAGGCCGTCGTAGCCTGGTGAGGGTGAGTCGCCAGCGCAGACTGATCGCCGCCCTGCTGCTCAACCTGGTGGTGGTGGCGGCCCAGGTGGTCTTCGGGCTGGTGTCGCACTCGGTGGGTCTGCTGGCCGACGCCGGCCACAACCTGACCGACGTCGCCGCCCTCGCCCTGTCGCTCCTGGCCGTGCGGCTGGCCCTGCGGGCTCCGACCGCGTCGCGCTCGTTCGGCTGGCACCGCTCGACGATCCTCGCCGCCCAGGTGAACGCGGTGACGATCTTCGCCGTCACCGCCGTCATCGCCTACGAGTCGATCCGCCGGCTGCTGCACCCTTCCGCCCCCCACGGCGGCGTGATGGTGGTGGTGGCGGCGGCGACCCTGCTCGTCAACCTGCTGGCGGCCCGGATCCTGGCCGAACCCCACCCCGACCTGAACATGCGCGCCGCCATGCTGCACATGGTCGGCGACGCCGCCGCCTCCGCCGCCGTGGTGGTGGCCGGCCTGGTCATCGTCGCCACCGGCGCGTCGTGGGCGGACCCGGCCGCGTCCTTGGCCATCGGGCTCCTGATCGCATGGGAGGCCGCCGGCCTGGTGCGGGAGACGAGCGAGGTGCTGCTCGAGTCGACCCCCGGCGACCTCGACGTCGACGCCCTGGCCCGGGTGGTGACCGGCGTCCCCGGAGTGGAGGAGATCCACGACCTCCACGTGTGGAGTCTGTCGTCGGAGGTGCGGGCCCTGTCGGCCCACCTGGTGCTGTCCGGCCACCCCACCCTGGAGGAGGCCCAGACCGTCGGTGCCCTGGTGAAGTCGACCATCGCCAGCTCGTTCGGCATCGCCCACGCCACCCTCGAGCTGGAGTGCGAGACCTGTGCCGACGACCAGGCCGCCTGCGCCATCGAGGACGCAGGCGTGACCGCCGACGTGCCCGGGTAGCGTTAGCCGGTGGGCGAGGTGCCGAACGTCGACGAACCGCGTCCTGGTGAGGTCGTAACCGACCGGTACCGACTCGACGGCCTCATCGCCCGCGGCGGCATGGCCGTGGTGTGGTCCGCCCACGACGTGCTGCTCGACCGGCGGGTGGCGGTCAAGTTCCCCCTCGGGCCCATGCGCAGCCGCCCCGAGTTCCTCGCCCGCTTTCGGCGCGAGGCGGTGGCCGCCGCCCGGCTCAACCATCCCCACGTGGTCGCCGTTTACGACACCGGCGACGACCCCGCCCTCGGTCCGTTCATCGTCATGGAGCTGGTGCCCGGCCCCAGCCTGCGTCAGATCCTGAAGGCCGAGGGCAACCTCTCCGTCGATCGGGCCGTGGACATCGCCGGCCAGGTGGCCACCGCCCTCGACTTCGCCCACTCGCGCGGCGTGGTGCACCGCGACGTGAAGCCGGCCAACATCCTCATCGACGACGGTCGGGTGAAGGTGGTCGACTTCGGCATCGCCAAGGCGGCCGCCGCCGACGACCTGACCCAGACCGACGTCACCCTCGGAACCGCCCGGTACATCTCACCCGAGCAGGTCGACGGCCGTCCCCTCGACGCCCGCTCCGACGTCTACGCCCTCGGGATCGTGCTCTACGAGATGCTGTGCGGGCACACGCCCTTCGACGCCGACAACGACCTGGCCCTGGCCATGAAGCACCTGGCTGACGAGGTGCCGCTCCCTTCGCTCACCAACCCCGACATACCGGCCTGGCTCGACGGCGTCGTGCTCACCGCCCTGGCCAAGTCCCCCGATGACCGCTACCAGAGCGCCGTCGAGCTGCGCCAGGCCCTGCTCGACCGGGGCCGGGTGGGGCCGGTCCTGCCGCCGCAGGTGGCGGCGACATCGACGCAGGTGGCGCCGACGCCGGTGCCCGCCTCGGAGGCGAGCGGTGCCCCCACCCGGGCCGTGGGCCTGCCCGCCAACCCGACCCGGGCCTTCGCCGGGGTGGCGGCGGGGGCGCCGGCGGCCGAGGCGGCGGCCTCGTCGCCCGGTCCGTCGTGGGCGGCCGCCGCGGTGGTGGACGCTCCCGCCACACCGCCGCCGTTTCCGGTGGCGGACCCGGCCCGCCCGCCGTCCGGGCCGCCCACCTCGAGGCGACGGGTGCCGACGGGCGCGTTGCTGGCGGCGGCCGGTGCGGTGGCGGTGGCGGGCGCCGTCTACGGCGGAGTGGTGGCCATGCGGGGGGGCAACGGCGGCGGGTCCTCCCCCGGGGCGGCGGCGGCGGCCGGTCCGACCCCGCTCAGGATCGTCGGCGCCGAGGCCTTCAACCCGCCGCCGGGCGACGGCCACCAGCACGACGAGGAGCTCGGCCACCTGTACGACCACGACCCCGCCACCTACTGGGAGACCGAGCACTACGCCAGCGCCGCTTTCGGCAACCTCAAGCCGGGCGTCGGGGTGATCCTGCAGCTAGGGCAGTCGTCGCGGATCTCGGAGATGAGCGTGATCTCGCCCACCCAGGGTTGGACCTACAAGGTCTACGAGTCCGACTCCACGCCGGACACGCTGGCCGGATGGGGCTCGCCGGTCACCGGCGGCACGGTCTCGTCGACCACGACCACCATCAACCTGGGCGGCAAGCCGGCCACCAACGTGCTGCTGTGGATCACCTACCTCGGGGACGGCAACTCGCAGGTCCGCATCGGCGAGGTGTCGCTCTCGTCGTAGCCGGCCCTGCTGGGGGAGGGGGCGTCTTCGAAGCAGCAGCTGGTCGGGTCCCACACCGCTCGCCGGCTCCGCCACCACCGGGCGACCGCCGGCGCCGCCGCCGGGGTGACCACCCGGCCGACGGTGACGATGGCGGGAACCTCGGCCCCCGCCCGGGCCAGCGCCGACGCCGCGCTCTGGGCCCGGGCCCCGGTCGTGTAGGTGTCGTCGAGCAGGAGGACGCGCAGGCCGGCCACCTCGCCGACCGCGGCGAACGCCCGGTCGTCGGCGGCGTTGTGGTCGAGCCGTGCCCCCGCCGGGCGGAGGGCCTCGACCAGCTGCGGGGCCAGCCACGGCACCCTCCCCGCCGCCCCGGCCAGGGGATGGGCGCCGGACCGCCCGGTCGTCGAGGGGACCACCGCCACCGCGTCCCAACCCCCCGGCGCCACGCAGGAGCCGTGCTCCCACAAAAAGCGCGAGACCAGCGCCCCCACCTGCCCGGACAGCCATTCCCTGCGGCCGGCGTCGGGGTCGTCCTTGTAGCGGCGCAAGATCACGTGCAGCCGGTCGCCCCGGCGGTACAGCGATATGGGCGCCACCCGGTCGCACGGCCGCCACACCTGACGGCGGACCGATCCGCACGGGAAGCACAGCGGAAAGCCGGGACGGGTGCGGCCGTGACAGCAACGGCACACGTCCGGACCGGCCGGCGGAACCCGGGTGCACACCCCGGCCAGGCCCCCGGTCGTCTCCACCGCCCGGCGCACGGTGGCGGCCGCCACCCCGCCCCGCCCTCCCGTCGGCGTCCCCATGGAGGGCGACGGTAACGACCGGGTGTGACCGTCTAGGCCTTCGGGGGTTCCTCGCGGTGCAGCAGGAACACGGCGCTGGCCCGGCTGACCAGCTCGCCATCCGCGGTGGCGACGGTCGCGTCGGCGTAGGCGACCTGGCGGGTGAGGCGGACCACCTCGCCCCGCAGGGAGAGGTCGTCGCCGACCCGGGCCATCCGCATGTACTCGCAGCGCATGTCGAGGGTGGCCCGGGTGCGGTCGCGCCCGGACAGGCCGGCGTTGATGGCGAAGTTCATGGCCCCGTCGAGCAGGATCGAGTGGACCCCGGCCTGCACGAAGCCGTGGGGGTTGCAGGCCAGGTCGGTCGGCCTCCACGTGCCGGTCACCCACCCCCGGGGCTCGTGCCCGTAGGCCTCGAACGATCCCCCGATGGCCCCGATGATCGCCATGCCGCCGTCGCCCAGCCAGCGGTCCATGTCCTTCATGGGCCCGGAACGGTAGCGGCGGGGCCGGATTGACCGGCGTGAGCCGACCCGACAAGACTTGACCGCACAGTCAAGTCGAGACATCCGACCCCCGATCGAGGAGATGTACCCATGCCGAACGCCGTCATCGTCGACGCAGTGCGCACCGCCGGAGGGAAGCGGAACGGCAAGCTGCGGGGCTGGCACCCCGTCGACCTGGCCGCCGAGACGCTCAAGGCGTTGGTGGAGCGGAACGACCTCGACCCCGCCGTCGTCGACGACGTGGTGATGGGCTGCGTGATGCAGGTCGGCGAGCAGGGCGTGAACATCGGCCGCAACGCCGTGCTGGCCGCCGGCTGGCCCGAGTCGGTGCCCGCCACCACCATCGACCGCCAGTGCGGCTCCTCCCAGCAGTCCGCCCACTTCGCCGCCCAGGGGGTCATCGCCGGCGCCTACGACGTGGTCGTGGCCGCCGGGGTCGAGTGCATGACCCGCACCCCGATGGGGGCGTCGATGGTGCCCGGGCTGGGCGCCCCCTTCGGCCCCAAGGTGATGGAGCGCTACGCCCCGGTCGGCGGGCTGGTGCCCCAGGGCATCTCGGCCGAGATGATCGCCGACAAGTGGGGCCTCTCGCGCGAGGACCTCGACCGCTTCGGCGCCCGCAGCCAGGAGTTCGCCCTGCGGGCCACGGAGGAGGGGCGCTTCGAGAAGGAGATCATCCCGGTCAAGGTCAAAGACGACGAGGGCAAGGAGACCGACGAGGTCCTGACCCGCGACGAGGGCATCCGCCCTGGCACCACCGCCGAGACCCTCGCCAACCTGAAGCCGGCGTTCAAGCCGGACGGCAAGGTCACCGCCGGCAACTCCTCGCAGATCACCGACGGAGCCGCCGCCGTGCTCATCATGAGCGAGGAGAAGGCCAGCGAGCTGGGGCTGCGGCCCCGGGCCCGTTTCCACACCTTCGCCCTGGCCGGCGTGGACCCGGTGACCATGCTGACCGGCCCCATCCCGGCCACCGAGAAGGTCCTCGAGCGGGCCAAGCTGACCATGGACGACATCTCGCTGTTCGAGGTCAACGAGGCCTTCGCCTCGGTGGTGCTGGCGTGGGAGAAGGAGCTGCGCCCCGACATGTCCCGGGTGAACGTGAACGGGGGCGCCATCGCCCTCGGCCACCCGCTGGGCTGCTCGGGGGCCAAGCTCATGGCCACCCTGCTCAACGAGCTGGAGCGCACCGGCGGCCGCTACGGACTGCAGACGATGTGCGAGGGCGGCGGCATGGCCAACGCCACCATCATCGAGCGCCTGGGCTAAGAGTGCGGTTGGGGACGTGCCCCTGAGCGCGGATGCGCTCAGGGGGACTCGTCGGGCCCCGCTAAATCCTGAGGGCGCTTAGGCCCTCATCGGCCGGAGCGTGACCCGGACGTTTGTCGCTGACTGTTGACAGCTTTTTTCGGCGACCGCGGCAGTGGCCGCTTGTAGGCGGATATGCCCCAGTCAGGCCAGGTGGGCATCGTTGCCGCGGATGGCGGCCATCGCCGGATTCGCTCCTTCGACCCGATCTTGTCCACAGACTGTGGAGAAAGTTGGGGAGAGATCACATCGCTGTAAGACAACTCCTGCCAGCCCCGACAGGCCGGAAAGCGGGGGGCTAGTGCAGGTTGGTGGCGGTGACGAAGCCGCCGACGATGAGCCCGAGACCGAGCAGTAGGTACCAGTTGGAGGCTCCGCCTGGCAGTATCCCGAGGTAGTTGATGACGATGACCAGCACCCCGGCGATGAGCAGGCCCACGATGAGGAACGGCATCCACTTGGGGCTCACCCGTTCCGAGCGGGGGATCGGCGGGGTGTACCGGCCGGAGGTGGTCGTGCCCTTCGGCGTCACCCGCCCGGACTTGCCGGAGCGGCGCGTGGCGCGGGACTTCTGCTGTCGGGCGGGCACGGGCCGAGGATAGCCGTGGCCCGCCGTTCCCTACCGTGGCGCAGAACGGTCGCGGCCGGCCTGCTGGCCTTCCTCGCCGTGCTGGCAGTGCGGGTCCGCCCGCCGAGCCCGGCGCTGCGGGCACCCCGCCAGTACCAGCTGGCCGCCCTGGTGGACCGCCAGCAGCAGGCCGTCTCCTCCCTGCGCGACCAGCTCGACTCCCTCCGCTCCCAGGTGGACGGCCTGACCCGCCAGCGGACCCGGGGGCAGCGGGGGGTGTCGGCCCTCGACTCGGAGATCCGCTCGGCGTCCCTCGCCGGCGGGCTGCTGGCCGTCCGGGGCCCGGCCGTGCGGGTGAGCCTCGACGACTCCACCCTCACCACCTCTCCTTCGGGCGACGTGAACGACCTGGTCATCCACTCCCAGGACGTCCAGGCGGTGGTGAACGCCCTGTGGCGGGCCGGCGCCGAGGCCGTCGCCGTCAACGGCCAGCGGGTGGTGTCGACCAGCGCCGTCGAATGCGTGGGCAACACCCTGCTCCTCGACGGGACCATCAGCTCCCCGCCCTACGTGGCCGTCGGGGTGGGGGCGGCCCAGGACCGGTTCGAGTCGGACCCGCTGGTGATCGAGCTGCACGCCCTGGCCGCCACCTACGGGCTGCGCTTCGACGTGTCGGGCCTGGACGATGCGACGGTCGCCGCCTACAAGGGCGCGGTGCAGCCCAAATTCGCCCAGCCGGCGACGGCGGGCTGACCTAGGGTCGATCGCCGGTGCCCCGGGTCCTCGTCATCGACAACTACGACTCGTTCGTCTACAACCTCGTGCAGGAGATGGGCGAGCTCGGGGCCGAGCCGGTCGTGCGCCGCAACGACGCCATAAGCGTCGAGGAGGTGGGCGATCTCGACGCCGACGGGATCGTCATCTCGCCCGGGCCCGGCCGGCCGGAGGGGGCCGGGGTCAGCATGGAGGTGGTGCGGCAGTGGGCCGGGCGGCTCCCGATCCTCGGGGTGTGCCTCGGCCACCAGTGCATCGGCGCCGTCTACGGCGCCCGCATCGTGCACGCCCCCGACATCATGCACGGCAAGCCGTCCGACGTTCACCACCGGGGTGGCGGCGTGCTCGCCGGCCTGCCGTCGCCGTTCACCGCCACCCGCTACCACTCGCTGGTCGTGGAGGGCGTGCCCGGGGAGCTGGAGGTGACGGCGGAGACCGCCGACGGCGTGGTGATGGCCGTCCGCCACCGCAGCCTGCCGGTCGAAGGCGTCCAGTTCCATCCCGAGTCGATCCTCACCACCGAAGGGCCCCGCCTCCTCGGCAACTTCCTCGCCTCGCTGGCCGCCTGACCCGGCGGCCGGCGTCAGCCCGTCGAGGTGGTGGTCGACGGGGTGGTCGTGGTGGTCGTCCGCCGGAACAGCGTGGTGGTCGTGGTGCTGGTCGGTGTCGAGCTGGTCGTGGTGGACGAGCTGGTCGTGGTGGTCGACTGGCCGCTGGAGACGATCAGTTCCACCCCGGTTCCCTTGGGCACCTGCTGACCCGCCGGCGGGTTGGTGCCGATGACCTGGCCGCTCGGCACCGTGTCGGAAGCCTGCTGGACGGTGTTGCTGACGGCCAGACCGGACTGGCCCAGCTCGTTGGCCGCCTGGGCGGCGTCCATGCCGGACACGTCGGGCACCGACACGGTCTGCTGGCCGGCGGACACCGTCAGGGTCACCGTCGACCCCTGCGGCGCCGGGTTGCCCCCGCTGGGGTTCTGGCCGATGACCGTCCCCGGCTGGTGGGAGTCGGCCTGGGAGTTCACCGTCACCTGGAAGCCGGCCCGCTGCAGGGTGCCGGTGGCCTGGTTCACGTCCTGACCGACCACGTTGGGCACGGTGACCGACGCCGACCCGGTAGCGACGAAGATGGTCACGGTGTCGCCCCGCGACAACGAGGCGTTGCCCTGGGGGTCCTGGTTGAACACGGTGCCGACCGTCGAGCCCGGGTTGGGCTGGTCGTTCTCCTTCACGTTGAGGCCGTCCTGGGCCAGGGTGGTGTGGGCCTGGGAGGCGGTCATGCCGATCACGTTGGGCACGGCCACGGTCGCGCCCCCGCCGATGAGCCCGAGGCTGCGGGCCAGCAGGTAGAGCAGGCCGGCCAGGGCGAGGAGCAGCACGGCGAGCAGGGCGAGGTAGGCGCCGGAACGGCCTCCGGGCGGCGGCGGGCGGCGTTCCTCCTCCACGGCCAGGGCCGGCGCCACCCGAGTGCCCTGGGCCACGGTCGTGTTGGCCGCCACCATGGCCGTGGCCGGCTCGGCGGCGAGGACCGGACGGCCCTGGCTGAACCGCAGCAGGTCCATGCGCAGCTCGTCGGCGGTCTGGTAGCGGTCGCCGGGCGCCTTGGCCATGGCCTGCATGACGATGGCCTCGAAGGCGGCGGGCACCGCCGAATTCCGCTGGCTCGGGGGGACCGGGTGCTCGCGCACGTGCTTGTAGGCGATGGAGACCGGGTTGTCACCGGTGAAGGGAGCCTCGCCCGTGGCCATCTCGTAGAGGACGACTCCGAGGGAGTAGACGTCGCTGCGGGCGTCGACGGCGGAGCCCTCGGCCTGCTCGGGGGAGAAGTAGGTGGCCGTGCCCAGCACCGCGCCGGTCTGGGTCAGGTTCTCCTTGGAGGTGGCCCGGGTGGCCCGGGCGATACCGAAGTCCGTCACCTTCACGTGGCCGTCGTCGGAGATGAGGACGTTGCCCGGCTTCACGTCGCGGTGCACGACCCCGTTGCGGTGGGCGAAGGCCAGGGCGGCGGCGATGTCGGCCCCGATGGCGGCGGCCCGCTCGGCCGGCAGCGGGCCCTCCGATTTGATCATCTGCGAGACGGTCTGGCCCGACACGTACTCCATCACTATGAAGTAGGAGTTGTCGGCCTCCCCCCAGTCGTAGACGTTGACGACATTGGGATGGTTCAGGTTGGCGGCGGCCTGGGCCTCGCGTCGGAACCGCTCCACGAAGGCCTCGTCGCGGGACAGCTCAGTTGACAGCACCTTCAGGGCGACCGGGCGGTCGAGCAACAGGTCTTTGCCCAGGTACACCTCGGCCATCCCCCCGCGCGCCAGCCGGCGGACCAGCTCGTAGCGGCCGTTGAATACGGAGGGTTGGGTGTCGGACATGGTGGTCGCCGGAGCCTAAGGGTTGGGCGCCGGGGTCAAGGCAGCGGCCCGGGCATCAAGAGGGAGGCGAGGAGCATGGACCGGACAATCGGCCCGGAGACTGCGTCACCCGTGGCGGACTGGGGTTGGTTGGGAACGGAGACGGCCACCACCACCTTGGGCGACTGGGCGGGGGCGAAGGCGATCATCCAGTCGTCGGTGGTGCCGAGCCCGGTCTGGGCCGTTCCGGTCTTGGCCGCCACCTGCACCCCGGGGAGGTTGAGGTCGGGGGCGGTGCCTCCCGGTTGGACGACGAGCATCATCATCGAGCGCACCTGGTCGGCCGTCTGTGACGACGTGGCCTGCATCCAGACCGCCGGCTTGTACCGGCTCACCACGTTGCCTTGGCTGTCGCGGATCTCCGACATGACGTGGGGCTTCATGATCGTGCCGCCGTTGGCGATGGCCGCGCCCACCAGCGCCATCTGCAGGGTGGTGGCCGACACGTCGTCCTGGCCGATGGCCGAGTAGGCGAGCAGGGGCAGGTTCTGCTTGAAGAACGACCCCGGGGGAAACTTGGACTTGGCCGGGCTGGGCAGGTCAAGGGGGGGAGTGGAGTTGAAGCCGAACGAGCTCGCCTCCGACGACAGGCTGTCGCCCCCGAGGTCGAGGCCCACCTGGCCGAACCCGGTGTCGCACGACACCTTCAGCAGCTCGGGGAGCGGGCCGCCGCACGTCTCGTGCTGGAAGTTGTTCAGCGTGTTGTGGGTGAACGGCAACGTCAGGCTGCCGAGCACCGGGTAGCTCTTGTTGGCCAGCGACGGGTTGTGGTCGAACACGGCGGCGGACGTCACCACCTTGAAGGTGGAGCCGGGCGGGTAGCTGCGCCGGTAGGCGCGGGGCAGCATCGGGTTGAGCGGGTTCGACGTCGCCGCCGTCCAGGCCGAGTGGACCACGGTGAGGTCGTGGCTGGCCAGCGGGTTGGGGTCGTAGGAAGGGTTGGACCACATGGCGAGGATCGCCCCGTCGGTCGGGTTGAGGGCGATGACCGACCCGAGCTTGTTGCCCAGCGCCCCCTGAGCCGCCTGCTGCAGCTTGTCGTTGAGGGTCAGCGTCACGTCGTCGGTCGCCACCCGGTTGGTGAGCAGGTCGCTCAGGTGGCGGATGGGCAGCTTCTTGCCGGCCAGGTAGGGGTCGTAGACCTGCTCGACCCCCTCCTCGCCGTAGATGAACGACACATAGCCGGTCACGTGGGCGAACAGCGGCCCCGTCGGATACTGGCGCTGGTACTTGTAGCTGTCGTTCGAGGGGACCGAGCGGGCGACGACCACGCCGTCGGACGTCTGGATCACACCGCGGGGACGGCTGAACGACTCGGTGGCGGTGCGGGTGTTTCCGGGTGCGTTGGCCAGCTTGTGGGCCTCGACGACCTGGACGTAGTTGAGCTGCAGGAACAGGGCGCCGAACGCCACCAGCAAGGCGATGCCCAGGCGGCGGATCTGTCGGTTCACGGGGTGGTCGCCGTCGTCGAGTGAGCGGTCGTCTGCGGCACGGGGGATGTCGCCCCGGCCGAGGACCGCTGGGGCACGGTCGTCGGGGTCGTGCCGAGCACCTGGGTGGCCTCGGCCACCAGGTTGGCCACGTAGCGGTTGGCCTCCTTCAGGGACGGCTCGAGCTGACCGGCGCGCAGGTCGGGCAGCCGCGAGGGGAGGACCTCGCTCGAGAGGTAGCCGGTGCGGCGGGCGACGGTCGGCTTGAACCACAGCACGCCCCCCGGTCGGCCTTGGAAGATGGTGATCTGCTGGTTCTTCAGTCCCACGAAGTAGCTCGAGCGGGCGTACCAGACCACGGCGGCGATGGCTCCACCCACCACGATGAGCAGGGCCAACACGAAGAGCAGCACCCGAAAGGTGATGCGGCGCCGGCGGGCGGCCGGGGAGGGCCCCCGCGGGGGGGTGGGCGCCGCCGGGCGGCCGTCGGCCGTCGGCGCCTCGGTGGGCTCCGCCACCGGGTCGTCCGCCGAGACCGCCGGCACCACCACGGTCTGGGGGTCCTCGTCACTGGCGGCGGCGGTGGGCGTGTCGGCCCGGGCCCCGAGGACCGTGGGCCCATCCGGATCGCCCGGGGCGGGCTCGCCCTCGTCGACGTCGACGATGACGACCGTGATGTTGTCGGCGCCGCCGTGGGCCCGGGCCAGCTCGACCAGCCGGTTGGCTGCTGCTTCGGGCTCGCTCTCCTGTCGCAGCACCTCGGCGATCTGGTCGTCGGCGACCTCGTTGACCAGGCCGTCACTGCACAGCAGGAGCCGGTCGCCGGTGTGGGGCGGAATCAGCCAGGAGTCGATGTCGATCTCGGGCTCCACGCCGAGCGCCCGGGTGAGGATGTGGCGGTGGGGATGGCCGACCGCCTCGGCCTCCGACAGCTCGCCGGCCCGGACCATCTCCTCGACGAGGCTGTGGTCGGCGGTCAGCTGGGAGAACTCGCCCGCCTGCAACAGGTAGGCACGCGAGTCGCCCACGTTGGCGACCACCAGGCGTTCCTCGCCGTCGACGGACACGAGGGCGACGGCGGTGATCGTCGTCCCCATGCCTCTCAGCGAGGTGTCCTGGCGGGCCCGATCCCACACCGCCCGGTTCGCCTCCTGGATGGCGTGGAGCAGGGGATCCTCGCTGTCACCGGGCTGGAAGTGCTCCTCCAGCGCCTCGACCGCCACCCGGGCCGCCACCTCGCCGCCGACGTGGCCGCCCATGCCGTCGGCCACGGCGAACAGGCCATCGGTCACCAGGAGGCAGTCCTGGTTGACCGTGCGCACCCGGCCCACGTCGGTGGCGGAGCCGGCCCGCAGCACGGTCACGCCGACACCTCGAACACGGTGCGGCCGATCTGGACCCGGTCGCCCCGCTTGAGAGCGGCCCGCCCGTCCACCCGTGACGAGTTGACGAACGTGCCGTTGGTCGATTTGAGGTCCTCGACCCACAGCTTGCCGTCGTTGAAAAGGAAGCGGGCGTGGCTGCTGGACGCGTAGCTGTCCCCGTCCAGGGTGATGTCACAGCGGGACGACCGGCCCACCGTCATCCCGTCGGAGACCTCGAAGCTGCGCCCGGCCATCTCGTCGGGCTCGACGACGCGGACCCGGCTCGGGGGCTTCCGCCCCAGCGGACCAGCCCGCCTCGGGGGCGGGGCGGGGGCGGGCGCCGGGGTGGCGGCCCGCAGCGGGGGCCCGGGGGCAGCCTCGGCGTCGGAAGCCCTGAGGTCCACCCAGACCGCCCTCAGGACGCGCAGGAAGAACAGCCACACCAGGGCGATCAGGAAGAACTTGAGGATCGTCAGGAGCTGGTCGGACACGCTCTCTCAGGCGTTCTCGAAACGCAGGACGGTCGAGCCGACTGTCACCTCGTCGCCGTCGGCGAGGGCCTGGCGGCGGGTGACGGTCCCGTTGACCAAGGTGCCGTTGGTGGAGCCGAGGTCGGCGATGACGATGCCGGCCGCCTCGCGGCGAACCTCGGCGTGGCGCCGGCTCACGTTGGGGTCGGTGAGCACGACCGAGCATTCGGGCAGGCGCCCGATGACCAGGGGGTCGTCGCCGATCTCGACGCGGGAGCCGTCTGGCAGGACCAGGCAGGGCTGGGGCGCCCCCGGGCCGGCGGCCACCTCGGCTGAGACCCGGAAGGTGCCGGGGGCGACCGACCGGTCGCCCTCGAGGAAGATCTCCAAGGGTCCGACAAAGTGGTACTTCTCGGTCCGGGCGTGCTCTCTGGCGGCCTCGCGCAACTCCTCCACCAGGGCGTCGGCGAAGCCGCTGAACTTCTCGAGATCCCGCGCCGCCAGGGTGAAGACGAAGCGGTTGGGCGCGATCAGGCCGCGGACGCCCATCGTCCGCTCGAGGTCCATCTCGCGGACCAGGCGGCGCCCCAGCTCCACGGGCTGAAGGCCCCCGCGGAACGCCCGGGCGAACACCCCTTCGACGAGTTGCTCGAGCCGCTGCTCGAACTGCTGGAGTCCCATGACCAGCCAAACCTTACCCATGCCCCTGTGGAGGGACCCTTTCACCAGCCGGTACCCTTCGTCCCTCCGGGCGAGTGGCGGAATTGGCAGACGCGCAGGATTCAGGTTCCTGTGAGGGCAACCTCGTGGGGGTTCAAGTCCCCCCTCGCCCACCGGAAGGGCCCGGTCAGCCGAACGAAGGTTCCCCTACCAGGACTTTTCCGTCCCAGCCGGCCACGGTGAACTCAAGCCGGGCCTAATCCGGCCGAGACAACTGTGTGGCTCGTTGCGGCGCTTGCGGAGCGCGCATCAACCCCAAGATCACCTGGTGCGACCAGTGCATGAAGCCCCTGGTCCAGGCAGGGGTGATCCGCGATGAGCCCGCCGCCCCGTCCATCGTCTCGCGCCGGGGCATGGGCCGGGCCAGCAACCGGCGTACCCACAGCCTGACGCCTCGCACCCCGCCCGCCCGGGCCGTGCCCGCCGCAGCTCCGGTGGGAGCAGTGCCGGCGGCTGCGGCCTCGGCCGCCCCCCCGGTGGGATCGCTCGACGACCTGCTGGACAGCGCCCTGGTGGTGGAGCCGCGCGAGTCGGAGATCTCCGTAATCGAGCGCCAGCTGGCGGCGGACCGGGCGGCGGCTGAGCAGGCCGAGGCGGAACGGCAGGAGGCGGAACGCCAGGAGGCAGAGCGGGCCGCGGCCGAGGCTCGAGCTGCGCAAGAGCGGCTGGCGGCCGAGCGGGCCCGGGCCGAAGCTGACCGGGCGGCGGCCGAGCGGGCCCGGGCCGAGGCCGAGCAGGCGGAGGCGGAGAAGGCGGCGGCGGAGGCGGCCGCCATGGAGGCCAGGGCCGAGGCGGAGCGGATCCGGGCGGCTGCTCAGGCGGAGGCGGAGAAGGCCGCCGCCGAGAAGGAAGCGGCAGAGAAGGCCCGAGCCGAGGCGGAGGCGGCCGCCATGGAGGCCAGGGCCGAGGCGGAGCGGATCCGGGCGGCTGCTCAGGCGGAGGCGGAGAAGGCCGCCGCCGAGAAGGCCGCGGCAGAAAAGGCGCGGGCCGAAGCAGAGAGAGCCGCTGCCGAGAGGGCCGCGGCGGAGAAGGCCGCCGAGGCGAAAGCCGCCGCCGAGAGAGTCGCGGCCGAAAGGGCGCGGGCCGAAGCTGAGAAGGCCGCCGCCGAGAAGGCGCGGGCCGAAGCTGAGAAGGCCGCTGCTGACAAGGCGCGGGTCGAGGCGGAGAAGGCTGCTGCTGAGAAGGCGGCCGCGGAGAAGAAGGCGGCTGCGGCCAAGGCCAAGGCGGAGAAAGCTGCGGCGGAGAAGGCTGCGGCTGAGAAGGCCGCCGCCGAGAAGGCTGCCGCTGAGAGGGCTGCGGCGGAGAAGGCTGCCGCCGAGAAGGCCGCGGCGGACAAGGCCCGGGTCGACGCCGAGCTGGCCGCGGCCGAGAAGGCAAACGCCGCGGCGGCAGCAGCTCAGCCGGAAGAGCCTCCCGCGGTGGAGCCCCCGGCGTCGGAGCCCGCGGCCAGCGAGCCCGAAAAGCATTCGGCACCGCTGCCGAACCGGGTCCGTCTGAACGAGCGGGCCCAGCGGATGCTGGCCCAAGCCTTGGACTTCGGCCCGGCCATCCAGAAGCCTCCAGCCGGGGCGCGGCCGGGCTCGACCACCACCGGGAAGGTGGAGGGGAGCAAGCCGGATGCGGTCAAGGCCGACGGCCCGCAGCCGCCGGCGGATCGACCGGTTGAACAGCATCCCGAGGCCGAGTTGACCGTCGAGTCCGTGACGGGGCCGCTCGCCGAAGAGCTGAAGAAGCTCGGGGCGGTGCAGTCGCTCCCGGCCATGCCGCCGCGGGAGAAGACCCTCGGAGGCTCTGCGTCGGATGCCGCACCAACGTCGGGTGAGGCAGCCTCGGCACCGAAGAAGATCGACCGGGCGCAGGTCGAGGCGCTGGAGCGCGAAGCGCTCAAGGTCATCGCCCGGCTGTCGTCAGCGCCGAAGGACGAGGCCGACGCTGACCCGGTTGCGACCCGCGATCTATCCGAGCTCGCAGCTGAACCGCTCCCGGAGATGGGTGCTCACGCCTACATGGCCGGCGCCGTGGCTCGCCCCGACGACACCAGCGTGGATGTCGAAGGGGCCGACACCCCCGAGGCCCGCCAAGAGGAGATCGAGGTCCTCGTGGTCCGGGCCAACGTCCCCAAGGAGAAGTGGCGGCCCGGCCGCCGCCGCCGCTGACCTACCTGGTTGTCGCCGTCGTAAGCGACGGCAAACAGACCACGAGAAACGCATGATCGGCGAGGCAACTTACCGTCTGTCCGGAATGTCGCGAACCGCCGGTCCGATATGACGCATGTGTCAATGCGGTGCGGTAAGTAGCGGTGCGCCAGTTGCTAAGAAGTGGGACGTGTCCCCCTGTTGCGGTCCGCAGCGGGTCAGAAGTCGGGTGTAGCCACGATTTCCTGGCCCTACGCGCCTGACGTCGCTCTCGTCGAAGGGCCGAAAGCCCTCTACGCCTGCGCGCCGTATGACCGGACAATGGTCGCGGGCGAATAGGAGCGCAGATTGGTGACAGTCGTTGGTGGGCAAGAACCGCTGGCCCCGTCGCCCAGCCGACGGGGGAGGCGGCGCGATCCGGCCCTCGATCGCCGCATCCTGGAGACCGGCCGCCAGCTGGTCGAAGAAGGCGGCCTCGACGCGCTGACGGTTGAGGCCCTGGCCGATCGATCTGGTGTTCCCAAGTCGTCGATCTACCGGCGCTGGCCCTCTCGTCGGCACCTCGAAGCCAAGGTCCTCGAGTACTACGTGCAGTCGACCGACGGTCCTCTCGACACCGGCCGCACCCGCGACGACCTGATCGGCCTGGTCGAGGAGCAGATCCGCCGGATGGGCTCGGGGCCCGGATGCCAGCTGGCCATGCAGGTGGTGGCCTCGTACCTGGGCGCGCTGGGGGTGGCGCCGGGGGACGACGACCCGGTCCGCCGGGTCACCCAGGACCGCCGGGCGATGTTCCGCTCCGCCCTCGAGCGGGGAGTCGCCCGGGGGGAGCTCGACGCCGCCACCGACCTCGACGTGGCGGTCGACCTGCTCTACGGGGCGATGTGGGGGCGGGTGTTCAGCCTGAACGCACCGGAGCTGTCCCTGGCTCCCCAGATCGTCGACCTGGCCCTGCGGGGGATGACCAAGCGGGGAGAAGGCCCCCCGCCCACCGGCGACGGCGCCGCGCCCACGGGCGACGGCTCCCGCCCGATCGGCGGCTGAGGCTCTGGACATTCCGGAGGATTCGGAAGCGGTCACGTCGAATTCCTGACTACGGGGCGCAGCGGCGCCCGGTCAGGAGGTGGGCGTGGCGGATCGACGCCCAGCAGACGAGGGACTGAAGGAGCGCCTGTCGCGCACCGAGAAGGAGCTCGCCGAGGCGCGGGCGGCGCTCGAGCGCGAAGAGCGGAGCCACCAGACGCTCGCCGATGACCACACGGTCGCCGAGGCCGCTCTCCGCCAGAGCGAGGAGAGCTTCCGGGTCCTGTTCGCCCAGAACCCGCAGCCCATGTGGGTGTTCGACCCGGACACGCTGCGCTTCCTCGAAGTCAACGACGCCGCCGTCGCCCACTACGGCCATCCCCGCGAGCGCTTCCTCGAGATGACGCTGGCCGACATCGTGCCCACTGCCGAAGTCGACGCCTTCATGCGCCAGGTGACGCGGGCCGGCAGCAGCTACCAGCCCTCCGGCACCCACCGGCACCAGGTGGCGGGGGGGCGGATCATGGAGGTCGAGCTGTCGTCGCACCGGCTCGAGTTCGGGGGTCAGCCGGCGGTGGTGACGGCGGTGAAGGACGTCACCATGCAGCGCGCCCTCGAACGCGAGCTGCGCCACCAGGCCCTGCACGACCCCCTCACCGGCCTGTCCAACCGGGCCCTGCTGGTCGACCGCATCCAGCGGTCGTTGAACCGGCTCGACCGCCACGCCGGCGCGGTGGCGGCGATCTTCGTCGACCTCGACCGCTTCAAGCTGATCAACGACAGCCTGGGCCACGACGTCGGGGACCGGGTCCTGACCGAGACCGCTTCGCGCCTGCGGGCCGCCATTCGCCAGGAGGACACCGTCGCCCGCTTCGGCGGCGACGAGTTCGTCATCTGCGCCGAGGTCATCGACGCTGACGAGGCGGTGGGTATTGCCGGGCGGGCTCTGGAGTCGCTGACCCCGCCCTTCCGCCACGACGGCCACGAGATGCTGCTGACCGGCAGCGTCGGTGTGTCGGTGGCCGCGGTGGCCTCGGCCACGCCCGAGACGTTGTTACGCGATGCCGACTGGGCCATGTACCGGGCCAAGGAGGAGGGCGGCAACCGGGTGGAGCTGTTCGACCGGGGGTTGCGCAGCCGGCTGCTGGCCCGCCTCGAGATGGAGCGCAGCCTGCGGCGGGCGCTCGGCGGCGACGAGATGCGGGTCCTGTACCAGCCGATCGTCTCCGTGCCCGACGGCCGGGTGGTGGGGGCCGAGGCCCTGGTGCGCTGGTTCCACCCCAAGCACGGGGTCATCGGGCCGGCGGAGTTCATCCCGGTAGCCGAGGAGACGGGCATGATCGCCCCGCTCGGAGCGTGGGTCTTCGAGGAGGCCTGCCGGCAGTGGGTCAGCTGGCGGCGCAAGGCGGGCCGGCGGGAGCCGATCAACCTGGCCATCAACGTGTCGGCCCGCCAGCTGACCGTGCCGTCGACGTTCGACACCTTCTACGACATCCTGTCGAGGACCGGCGCCGACCCGGCCCACGTGAGCCTCGAGATCACCGAGAGCGTCCTCATGGAAGGAAACGACTCCATCCTCGAGGCGATGCTCGCCCTCAAGTGGCTGGGGGTGCGGCTCAACCTCGACGACTTCGGCACCCGGTACTCCTCGCTGTCCTATCTCCGCCGCCTGCCGTTCGACACCTTGAAGGTGGACCAGTCCTTCGTGTCGGGACTGCGCGACGACAGTCGCGACCAGGCGATCGTCAGGAGCGTGGTCGGTCTCGCCCACGCCCTCGGACTCGACGTGGTGGCCGAAGGGGTGGAGACCCCGGAGCAGTTCAGCCTCCTCGGCGAGATGGGGGCCGACCGGGCCCAGGGCTACCTGCTGGGCCGGCCGGTCGAGGCCGACGACTTCCCGTTCGACACGCTCATGCTGGTGGGCGCCGGACCCACCCCGTAGGGGGCCGCCGGCCGGGCGGATCCGGTCCGGTCACCTCCTGTCCGGGCGGCGTGACCTATCCTCACCGGCACGCGGGCCGAACACCGAGGTCGGGGCTATCTCTGAGGACCACCAGCTCAAGGACGTGGGCGGTGCCCCGGACGAGGCCGCCATCGCGGTCGTCGCCCACGGTCTGCTGAACTCCATCAGCGCCATCCAGATGGGCGCCCATGCTCTGCGCGAGTCGTGGGACCAGCTGAACGACGACCAGCGGGGTGAGATCCTCGACGTCGTGACCGACCAGGCCGCCCACGTGCGGGGGATCCTCCAGGACCTGATCCGGGGGCTGCCGGCGGACGTGATCCGGGCCCTCAACACCCTCGAGCGCCCGTAGATCCGGACCCGGCGGCCCGGCGCGAGACTTCTACCCATGGTTGATGTCGACTTCTTCTTCGACCCGATCTGTCCCTGGGCTTGGATCACGTCGCGCTGGGTGGAGGAGGTGGCGTCCCAGCGTGCCCTCGAGGTCGACTGGCGGTTCATCGCCCTGCGCTTCGTGAACGAGGAGCGCTACGCCCAAATGGCCCCCCGCTACGCCGAGAGTCACCAGCTCGGCCTGCGCTTGCTGCGGGTGGCCGCCGGCGCCAAGACGGAGGGCGGCGCCGAGGCGGCCGGCCGGGTCTACACCGCCGTGGGCGGGGCCATCCACGTCGAGGGCCGCCGCGACGACCTGTCCGACCCGGCCGCCCTCGAGAAGCTCCTCGAGGCGTCCGGCCTGCCCGCCTCCCTGGCCAAGGCGGCCGACGACGAGTCGCTCGACGCCACCATCCGGTCCGACACCGACGAGGCCCTGGCCCGCACGGGCAAGGACGTGGGCACGCCGATCATCACCTTCACGCCTCCCGACGGACCCTCGTTCTTCGGCCCGGTCATCAGCCGCATACCCCGAGGGGAGGAGGCGGTGGGACTGTGGGACAGCGTCGAGCGGCTGGCCCGCTTCCCCGGGTTCTTCGAGCTCAAGCGCTCGGTGCGCGAACGACCCCAGACCTCCTGACGGCGGCCTAGGCCGGCTCGTCGGGGCCGGTCTCCTCCGGGGGCGGTGCGCCGGCCCGCCTCCACCACGCCTCTTCGACCCGGCGGGTGACTTCGCGCAGGGGTAGGCCGCGCAGCGACGCCACCCGGGCGGCGTCGTCGTGCTCCGCCTTCACCCGGCCGGGTGACACCTTGACCCGGACACTGAGCCCGTCGACTTCGACCTCCTCGACCCGCCGGGGCACCGGCCAGCGCTGAACCGTCTGGCCCCGGACCCCGAGCGACCCGGTCTCGGCGCGCATCACCTCGATCAGCTGCTCGGCCAGGGCCACGTCCACCAGGGCGCTGAGCACGTGGGCCGGTCGACCCTTCTTCATCACCACCGGGGTGACCCAGGCGTCGTGGGCTCCCGCCTCCACCAGGGCGGAGATGGCGTGGGCGAGCGTCTCTCCGGTGGCGTCGTCCACGTTGGTGTCGAGGAGCACCACCGGCTGACCGGAAAGCTCCTCGTCGGACCCGATCGCGTCGCCCACCACCACCTGGGTGCAGTTGGGCAGGTCGTCGATCTCGCGGCTGCCGGCGCCGAAGCCGGTGGCCCGCACCGTCATCGGCGGCAGGGGCCCGTAGCCGTCGGCCAGGGCGGCCAGCAGGGCGGCGCCGGTCGGCGTGGTGAGCTCCACCGACACTTCGCGCCCGTAGGTGGGCACGCCCCGCAGCAGCTCCACGACCGCCGGCGCCGGGTTCGGCAGCAGCCCGTGGGCGGTGCGCACCACCCCGACTCCCGTCGCCACCGGGCTGGCCCGAACCTCGTCGACGGCGAGGGACTCGAGGGCGGCGCAGGTGCCGACGATGTCGACGATGGCATCGAGGCCGCCTACCTCGTGGAAGTGCACCTGGGACGGCGGCCGCCGGTGGAGGCGCCCCTCGGCTTCGGCCAGGGCGGCGAAGGTGGCCTGGGCCCGGTCGCGGACCCGGTCGGGCAGGCGGGCCTCCTCGATCAGCCCGGCGATGTGGGCGTGGGTGCGCACGACCGTGTCCTCTTTGGTCTCGACCACCAGGCGGGTGGCGGCAATTCCGCCGCGCAGCACCGGTTCGGCGTCGATGCTCCAGCCGCCGATGGGCATCCGGTCGAGGAGGGAGCGCACGTGGTCGAGGTCGGCGCCGGCGTCGACCAGGCTGCCGAAGGCCATGTCGCCGGCGATGCCGGCGAAGCAGTGGAACCAGGCCGTGACCGGGCTCACCGGGGCCGCCCGAGGATGCGGGCGACGGCGCTGGCCGCACCGAACCCGTTGTCGATGCCGACCACGGTGATGCCCGCGGCGCACGACGAGAGCATGGCGAGCAGGGCGGTCACCCCCTCGAGGGCGGCCCCGTAGCCGGTGCTGGTCGGCACGGCCACCACCGGCGACCCGGTGAGGCCGCCAACGATGCTGGCCAGGGCGCCCTCCATGCCGGCCACGACGACCACCGCGTCGGCGGCGGCCACCTCGTCGGCCGAGGCGAAGAGCCGGTGGATGCCGGCGACCCCGCAGTCGGCGAGGAGGGTCGGGTCGAACCCGTGGGCGATCAGCGTCGCCCGGCACTCCTCGGCCACCGGCAGGTCGGACGTGCCCGCCGTCAGCACCAGGACGCTCTCCGAGCGACGGGGCGCCGGTCTCCACACCACGGTGGCCAGCTCGGATTCAGGCGGATAGGCGGTGCCGCCGGGGACGGCGGTGAGCGCCGCCTGCACCTGGCGGTGGTCGGCCCTGGTCAGCACGACCGGTCCGGGCATGGACGACAGCTCCGAGACGATCGCCGCCACCTGTGCCGGAGCCTTGCCCGGCCCGTACACCGCCTCGGGCTGACCCTGGCGCAGCGAACGGTGGTGGTCGATCCGCGCGAAGCCCAGGTCGGCGAAGGGAAGGCGGCGCAGCCGGGTGGCCGCCTCCTCGGCAGCCACCTCGCCGGCGGACACCCGCTCGAGCAACCGGCGGAGGGATTCCTCTTCCATGGCCTAACTATCCTGCCCCAAGTGACAGCCCGCTCCCCGGCCGGAAACCTGCTGTGAGCAAAGTCGGTTTCCTGGGCCCTCCCGGCACCTTCACCGAGGAGGCGCTGCTCAGCCAGGAGGACCTGGCTGCGGCCGAGCTGGTGTCGATGGACACGGTCCCCGACGTCCTCGCCGCCGTGCGCGACGGCGACGTGGACGTGGGCTTCGTGCCCATCGAGAACTCGATCGAAGGAACGGTCAACGTGACCCTCGACTCGCTGGTGTTCGAGCACTCGCTGCTCATCCAGCGCGAGGTGGTCCTGGCCGTGCACATGCAGCTGCTCGGCCTGCCCGGCGCCACCCTCGACGGGGTCCGGGTCGTCGTCTCCTTCCCTTTCGCCGCCGCCCAGTGCCGGGGCTTCCTCTCCAACCGGCTGCCGCAGGCCGACGTGGTGGCGGCCAACTCGACCGCCGACGCCGTGCGGCGGGTCGGCGAGGACAGGGTGGAGGGAACCGCGGCACTAGGGACCACCCTGGCCGGCCGCCTCTACGGGCTGGAGCCGATCGCCACCGAGGTGGAGGACCATCCTGACAACACCACCCGGTTCGTGGCGGTGGCCCGCGCGGGCATCCCGATGCCGACCGGGCATGACCGCACCAGCATCGCCTGCTTCCAGCACAGCGACCGCCCCGGCAGCCTGCACGCCATCCTCGGCCAGTTCTCCGCCCGCAACATCAACCTCACCAAGCTGGAGTCGCGCCCGACGAAGCGGGCGCTGGGGGACTACTGCTTCATCATCGACCTCGAAGGCCACATCGACGACGAGGTCGTGGCCGACTGCTTGCGAGACCTGCACGCCCAACTGAAGGACGTGAAGTTCCTCGGGTCGTACCCGGCGGCCGGCGAGCACGGGCCCGTCATCCGCCGCCGGGTGGAGGCGGCGTGGAAGGCCGCCGACGAATGGGTGGAGTCACTTCGTGCCCAGGTGGGCCCGGCCAGCCCGTAGGCTGACCGCCGGGAGGGATGGCAGAGCGGCCGAATGCGAGGCTCTTGAAAAGCCTTGGGGTGCAAGCCCCCGTGGGTTCAAATCCCACTCCCTCCGCCAACCGGGCCGGTCAGGTGCCCGTTTTGTAGGCGGTGAACACGTCGGACCCGAAGGTGGCCGGCACCGTCTGGGCCATGCCGAGGCGCGAGAGACCGAAGAGGTCCTCGACGGATCCGAGCAGGCCGTAGTGGTTGTAGCCGGTGGTCACCTGCGTTCCGGGGGCGATGAACGGTGAGAGGAGCAGTGCTCCGGTGCGCCCACCTCCGGGCCCGTTGATGCCGGGGGAGGGACTGTTCGGTCCGGGGGTCTCGTTGCAGCAGGCGGAGGAGTCCGAGCTCGACGCCTCGTCGAACACGATGGCGAGCAGCCCGTCTTCCTGGTAGGCGGGTGACGCCTGGATCTTCGGCACCCAGGTCTGAAGGAACGTGTCGATGTCAGCGAGGGCGCTGGCCCCGGACGGCTCGTTGGTGCACGGGTAGTCGTGGCCGTCGTCGCACGCGTCGGGGACGATGAAGCTGAGGTTGGGTGTCGTGGCGGCCGACGCCAGATCGGCAGCCAGGCCCGAGGTGGCGGTCGGCGAGCCCAGGGGCACGACATGGGCGGCGCAGCTGGCGGCGTCGTCGATGATGCCGTGGAAGTACACGAACGGGTCGTGGCGGGTCACGTAGCCGTCGCCCGGCACCGCGCTCTGGGTCTTGTCCTGGGTGTTGAGCGCCGGATGGGCGCATGCCGACGCCTCGCGGGAGGGGACGTTGCCCATGTCCTCCATGTAGCCCTTCCAGCTCCGGCCGGCCGAGGAGAGCTGGCTGGCGACGGTCTGGACCGAGCTCGGATACACGCAGCCTGAGCCCACCGCCTGCTGCGGGGCGACGGTGCCGGCCCCGACGAAGTCGGTGTAGTACTGGCAGTCACCCTGATTCTGGGGGTCAGGAGCCTGCCCGCTCACCATGGCCACGTAGTTGTCGTTGCTCTCGTGGCCGGTGCCGTAGTAGTTGGTGAGAAGGGCGCCCTCGGCCGGCAGCGTCTGGGCCAGGTAGGGGTCGGCCGACGGGTTGCCGAACGTGGCGGCGTAGCCTTGGTTCTCGAGCACGATGACAAACACGTGCTTGACCGGGGGCAGGGTCCGGCCGGCGGCCGCCGCCTGACCGGCTCCGCTCGTCGGTGCCCAGGCCAGGACCAGGCCGGCCGCGGCCGCCCCGACCGCTGTCATCCGCCACCGCATTCCGCCGAACATCGGACCTCCCCGACGAAGTCGCCCGGCGGCCTCCGCCGGGGGTGAGCCACCCAGAGGGCCGGCTCGTGTCGACAATCTTCGCCAAGGGGGCGCCGGATCCTGCTCTCAGCCCTCCTCGGGGACCATCTCGATGGCGTCCGCCGCTTCGACGATGTGGGTCTGCGGCGTGATCGGGTAGGCGCACGATTGGCCCGGGGAGGGGGGACTCAGGGCTGAAGGTCCCGACCCGACCGGGCGAGGGACCATGGCGGAGGCCGGGGCGATCAGGACGTCCGGCCCTAAAGAGGTCGCGGCCCCCGCGCCGGACGATCGGGTGGTGGCATCAGACGATGGCCACCTGCGCCTTTGGCGGTTGGTTACGGCCTTTGTCATCCTGCTCGGGCTCGCCGGCACGGGTTGCGGGTCGGTGCCGTCCCCCGAGAGCGCCCCTCCACTGGCTGCGCCGACTCAGCCCTCCAGCCCGCGGCCTTCGACCACCACGACCGGGGCGCCACCACCAGCCGCCGTATCGACTACCTCCTCAGCCCCCGCCACCACAACGTCGGCCCCGTGCCTCGACGTGTCTTCGTGGAGCGTCCCCCGCCTGGCAGCCGAGACGGTGATCGTCCCGGCTCCCGAGACCGATGTCGCCTACGTCGCTGACGAGGTGGCCGACGGCGCCGGTGGGGTCGTCCTCTTCGGCTCCGTCGCCCCGCCCGATCTCGCCGCCCAGCTGGCGGCGCTGCGGGCCAAGGCACCCGTCGGCGCCCGGCCGTTGGTGATGACCGACGAGGAAGGGGGCGGCGTGCAGCGGATGGCGAACCTGGTCGGCAACCTGCCGTGGGCGGCGTACATGGGGCGGAACTGGACCCCCGGCTACATCACGACCCAGGTGGCGGCCATGGCCCGAAAGATGGCCGCCACTGGAGTCACCATGGACCTGGCCCCGGTCGCCGACGTGGACGGGACGAATGTGGCGCCGGGCCCAGCCGACCCTGACGGGTGGCGCTCCTTCAGCGCAGACCCGGCAGTGGTCGCAGCCGACGCGGCGGCCTTCTCCCGTGGCCTCGAGCAAGCCGGTGTCACCCCGGTGGTCAAGCACTTCCCGGGGCTCGGTGGGGCGACGGGGAACACCGACAGTGGTGCGGCTACGACCCTGCCCTGGGCCACGTTGCAGCGGTCCGCCCTGGTTCCGTTCCAGCGCCAGATCGCCGAGGCCGTCCCCGCCGTGATGGTCTCGGACGCCGTCGTGCCCGGCCTGAGCAGCCTTCCCGCCAGCCTCTCACCGGAGGTCATCCAAACGGCCCTGGTCGGCGGCCTGGGCTTCCGGGGGCTGATCCTGACCGATTCCCTGTCGGCACCGGCCATCTCCGCGGCCGGCTATCCGGTGCCTGCGGCCGCGGTCCAGGCGTTGCGGGCCGGGGCCGACATGACCATGTTCACCACCATGGCGGGCTCCGCCGCCACCGACGCCCTGTTCGACTCGGTCGTGGCCAGCGTCACCGCTGCGGTCGGGCAGGGGTCGCTCAGTCGCGGCCGCCTGGTGGCGGCAGCCCGGGCTGTGCTGACTGCTACCGGCACCAGTGAGTGCGCGGGGTAGGCGCCGGGCTTGGGCGCCAGAGGGCCACGCCGCCAGTTCAGCTCGCCGCTTTGCGCCCCAACAGATGGAAGACCCGGCTGAGCTGTCGGTAGGGGTCGCGCCGGCTGGCCTCGAGCTCGACGGCGGCGGTGGCCGCCACCTGCTCGGAGTCGGTCGGGTCGAGCTGGGCTCCGCTGAACTCGAGCCAGTCGACGAACAGCCACACCCCGTACCAGGCCAGCGGCTCCACCCCCCGGTTCCGCAGGAGCTCGCTGATCTCCTCCACCGTGTCGGCCCGGCCCGCCACCCCCAGCACGCCGATCTCGGTGCGGGCGTCGAAGGACGCCAGGGCGTCCTCCCAGCGCCGCTCCAGGGCCGGGCGCACCGCCCCTGCCTTGGCGTTGCCCGTCATGATCGAGACGGTGCCGCCGTCCGCCGCGCACCGGCACAGCTGGTCGACCATCGGCTCGGGGTCGGCCAGGTAGCCGAGGACGCCATGGCACAGCACGGCGGCGAAGCGGCGGCCGCCCGCCGCCTCCTCGGCCTGTTCCCCGTCGCCCTCCAGGAGGGTCACCCGCTTCCGGGCCTCCTCCGGCAGGCGTTCGAGCCGCTGGCGGGCCTTGTCGAGCATGGCCGGCGACGAGTCGAGCACGGTGACCTCGTAGCCGGCGTGCGCCAACGGGAACGACTGATGGCCGGCGCCGCCGCCGACGTCGAGGACCGACGCCGGAGGGGGAGGCAGGTGCTCGATGAGATGGTGGTGCATCACGTAGGTGCGCACGTAACCCTTGACCGACGCGTACGCCTCAGCGGCGAACTTGTCGGCCAGTCCGGCCCAGGTGTCATCGCCCCCGAAGTCAACCTACGCCCGCCGGCCCACCGGTCGGCCGGGGAGGCGCCTTGGATAGGGTCGGATCACGCCGGTCCGGCCAGGAGACCCTTGTGCCCCCTCAACACGACGACCCGTCCACCGACGTCGATGTGCGTGACTACCGCGACGGCGACTACCAAGCCTGTCGCCACCTGTGGGTCGAGCTGACCGAGCATCACCGGCGCCTCTTCGACGACCCCACCATCGGGGGCGAGGATCCGGGGGCGGGCCTGGACCGGTACCTGGCCGACCCCGAACGGGCGGCGTCGTGGGTCGCCGAGGTCGCCGGGGAGGTCGTGGGTCTCACCGGCTTGTTGCATCACGGCTCGAGCGGTGAGGTGGAGCCCGTCGTGGTGGCCGAGGCCAGGAGAGGCGGCGGCATCGGCCGTGCCCTCATCGCCCGGGTCGTCGATGAAGCGGTGAGCCGGGGCTACGAGTACCTGGCCATCCGCCCGGTAGCCCGCAATGCCTCTGCGATCCGGGCCTTCCACAGCACCGGCTTCCGCACCCTCGGCGGCCACGTCGACCTCACCATGGACCTCAAACCCCGCCGCCATCGGCCCCTCGGCTCCGTCGGCCTCCACGGCGTCGAGCTCCAGTACTGACCCGCCATGACGGGATGAGCGCCTCCGGAGCGGAGGATGGCCGGGGCCGCCTCTGGGGCGGATACCTGCTCCGCCATCGCGACTTCCGTCTCCTGTGGGGCGGCGAGACGGTGAGCGAGATCGGTTCGCAGGTGAGCCTGCTTGCCATCCCCCTGATCGCGGTGCGGGCCCTCGACGCCACCACGTTCCAGGTCGGCGCTCTGACTGCCGCCTCCACCGCCGCCTTCCTGGTCATCGGGCTCCCCGCCGGGGCCTGGGTGGACCGGCTGCGACGAAGCCGGGTGATGATCGTCGCCGACGTCGGCCGCATGCTGGCGCTGGGGTCGATACCGGCTGCCTACGCCGCCGGCGTGCTCGGCCTGGCCCAGCTCTACGCGGTCACCTTCACCGTCGGGGTCCTGACCGTGTTCTTCGACGTTGCCTACCAGTCCTACCTGCCGTCGCTGGTGGGGCTGGACCACATCGTGGAGGGCAACGCCAAGCTCACCGGCACCGCCCAGCTCTCCCAGGTGGCCGGGCCCAGCGCGGCGGGAGGGCTGGTGCAGGCGATCGGAGGTTCCTACGCGGTGGCGGTCGATGCGGTGAGCTTCCTGGCGTCGGCGGCGGCGATCTCCGCCATCCGTGCCAGCGAGCCCCCACCCGGGGTGGCGGCGGCGCAGAGACGCCTCGTCTCCGAGGTGGGGGAGGGTCTGCGCTTCGTCTTCGGGCATCCCCTGCTGCGGGCCATCGCCGCCACCACCGCCACCTCCAACCTGTTCTCCGGGATCATGGCCGCGGTCGAGATCGTGTTCCTCGTCCGGGTGGTGCACGCCCCACCCGGGATCATCGGCCTGCTCTTCGCCGCCGCCAGCGTCGGCGGCGTCATGGCGGCGTTGATCGCCTCGCCGGTAGCCCGCCGGATCGGCGGCGCCCGGGCCACCGTGGTCGGAATCTTCTGCGGGGCCGGCGTGCTGCTCGTCCCCCTGACCACGAAGGGGGTGGGACTGCTTCTCTTCGCCGCCGGCTTCTTCGCCAGCTCGTTCTCGGCCGTCCTCTACAACATCAATCAGGTCAGCTTCCGCCAGCGACTGTGCCCTGAGCGGCTTCTCGGTCGCATGAACGCCACCATGCGCTTCGTGGTGTGGGGCGTGCTGCCCGTCGGCGCCCTCGCCGGTGGGGCCATCGGCGCCAGCATCGGCCTGCGCCCCACCCTGTGGCTGGCGGCGGCCGGGGAAGCGCTGGCCGGCGTCTGGCTGCTGGCCTCCCCGATGCGACGGTTGCGGGACTTCCCCGAGGGACCCGGCTGATCCGAGCTCCCCAGCTCGGTCGGCTCAGGTGGCGACGGTCACCACCGATTCGAAAATCGGGCCCCGGGCCCATACCCCGGAGCTGGCCGTCCAGGTCCAGCCCTGAAAGGCCACCGCCCGGAGGTGGTAGGCCTCGGCGTGGGCGACCGCCCAGGTGGCCACGGCCCAGCCTCGCTTCTGATCCACGGTCACCCCGAGCGACGGCGCGCCGAACTCGGAGGCGGCGGCGGCCACCAGCTCTCCGGGGGGCGGGGCCGCTCCGGTGAACCCGGTCAACCGGCACGTCAGCCCGGCCGCCACCTCGCCGCTGAGGGCGATGGCCAGCGTGCGGGCTTCCGGCTCCCATCGGGCGTAGGCGTCGGGAGCGGCGCTGTGCTGGATGGCCTGGGCCGCTTCGGTGACGGCCATGCTCTGCCAGCCGGGCAGCTGCTCCAACCGGTTATAGAAGGCGGTCGACGCGTAGTTGGGATCCTGCAGCTGGGCGGGGGTGCCCCAACCCTGCGAAGGTCGCTGCTGGAACAGGCCGACGGAGTCGCGGTCGCCGCTGGCCAGGTCGGTGAGGCGCGACTCCTGCAGTGCCGCCGCCAAGGCGACAGTCACCGCGTGATCGGGCAGGCCCTTGCGGGCGGCCACGGCGGCGATGATCGACGCGTTCTGGGCCTGGGCCGGAGAGAGGGTGTAGCGCTGGGACCCGGTGCCGGTCGAACATCCGGCTGTGATGCCGGGGTTGCCGACCCGGAGGGCGATGAGAACCACCGCGACGGCGGCGACCACAACGAGGACGCCGCCGACCCTCCTGTGCCGGCGTGCAGACTGGGCCCGCCCTGTCAAGGAATCAGCAGCACCCTGCCGAACGACTGACGGCTTTCGATGTAGGCATGAGCGGCGGCCGCTTCGGCCAGCGGATACTCACGGTCGACGACGACCCGGAGCCCACCCCGGGTGATGTCCTCTAGCAACTGGCCGATCATCGGATGAGCCCGGTCGGACAGCAGCAGCTCGGCCCCGAGGAAGTAGCCGCTGAGCGTCTGGTTGTTTCCCCTCATGTTGGAGATGTCGAGCGTCTCCGCCGGAGCGCGCCCGGCGTCGCCGACACTGATGCATCGTCCCCGGTACGACAGGGCGGCGAGGCTCTTCTGCAGGGTCGAGCCGCCCACCGAGTCGACGATCACGTCGGCGCCCCTCCCGTCGGTCAACCGACGCACCTCGGCCACGAAGTCGGAGGTGGTGTAGTTGATCCCCTCGTCGAGGCCGAGCTCGCCGAGCCGACTGAGCTTCTCGTCGCTCGAGGCGGTGGCGAAGACCCGGGCCCCGGCCCCCTTGGCCAGCTGGATGGCGGCGATGCCGACGCCCCCGGCCCCGGCGTGGACGAGCACCGTCTCGCCGGAACGCAGGCGCCCGAACTCGAACAGGCAGTCGTGGGCGGTGCCGAACGGCACGGGGACGCAGGCCGCTTCGGGGGTGGACAGACCGTCGGGGATCCTCCAGGCGAACCCGGCGGGGACGGCCCGGAGGGCGGCGTGGGACCCGTCCACGCCCACCGTCACCACCCGGTCGCCGGGGGCGAACCCTTGGACGGCGCTGCCGACCTCGGCCACCGTGCCGGCGCACTGGTAGCCGACTATGTGGGGTACCCGGCTCAGCTCCCCCCCGAGACGGTTGAGGGTGTCACCACCCTCGATGCTGACCGCCTCGACCTGGACCAGCAGGTCACCGGGGCCGGCGACGGGGTCGGGAACGTCCTCGTAGCGGAAGACATCCGGCCCGCCTGTCTCGTAGTAGACGGCGGCTTTCATGACCGGGTTCTAGCAGCAACAGCCGGTGCTCGACGGCGCGACATCTCACGATCGGTCGCCGGCGGGCCGACAGGCAGCCAAGAGCGGTGCGAACCGGGTCCTATTCAGGATCGGGGTCGGGCTCGGTCACTCTCCGACGCTGGAGAGGCCGGGCCACCCACAGGCCGAGGAAGACGGCGGCGGTGACGGCGGCGGTGACCTCCCCGTGGAGGTCGCCGAACAGGTACGAGGTCACCAGCAGCACCGATCCGGTCAGCGCCGCCCCCAGGCAGACCAGACCGGCGACGGCGTACCGGTTGAACCGGAAGAGCATGGGCTCTTTGTCGTGCCGGCGGAACAGCAGTCGATGCTGAGCAGCCGGGCTGATCAGCAGGATGACGGCCAGAGCCGAAGCCAGCAGGGTGGCCTGGTAGACGTTGCGGAGAAAGGAGGTGATGTGCTGGAAGTGCTGCTGGAACGGGACGGTCAGCAGAAAGGCGAACAGGACCTGGACCCCCGGGAGCGCCACCCTCAGCTCGTTGAGGAGCTCGCCCAGCTCGCGGTCCACCCGCTGCTGCTTGGTCTCGTTCTCCTCCATCCGCCGCCGCCTCCAGTTGTCTCAGTGGTCCGGTTGGGCGGCGGCTCTAGGCGAAGCCGGCGACCTGGTGGGGAACGTAGGGCTCCTCCAGGCTCTTCACCTCTTCGTCGGAAAGCTCGAGGTCCACGGCGGCGACGGCATCGTCGATGTGATGGAGCTTGGTGGCGCCGACGATCGGGGCGGTGACGACCTTCTTGGACAGCAGCCAGGCCAGGGCGACCTGGGCCCGGGGCACGTCGCGCTGGCGGGCGATCTCGGCCACCCGGTCGATGACAGCCCGGTCGGAGCCCTCCACGTCGTAGAGGCGCCGGCCGAACTCGTCTGATCTCGATCGCTCGGTCGCCTCCTCCGGATCGCGGGTCAGGCGGCCCCGGGCCAGCGGGCTCCAGGGGATGACCCCGATGCCCTGGTCGGCGCAGAGCGGAAGCATCTCCCGCTCCTCCTCGCGGTTGAGGAGGTTGTAGTGGTTCTGCATGCTGACGAACCGTGTCCAGCCCCGCAGGTCGGCGGTGTAGAGCGCCTTGGTGAACTGCCAGGCCCACATCGACGAGGCGCCGATGTAGCGCACCTTCCCCGACTTGACCACATCGTGCAGGGCCTCGAGCGTCTCTTCGATCGGCGTGCGGCGGTCCCACCGGTGGATCTGGTAGAGGTCGATGTAGTCGGTGCCCAGGCGGCGCAGGCTGCCGTCCACCTCGGTCATGATCGCCTTGCGCGACAGGCCGGCCGAGTTGGGTCCCTCTCGCATCGGCCCGTGCACCTTGGTGGCCAGGACGATCTCGTCGCGGTTGACCATGTCGTTGAGGGCCCGGCCGACGATCTCCTCGCTCGAGCCGAGGGAGTACACGTTGGCCGTGTCGAAGAAGTTGATGCCCTTCTCCAGGGCCCGCTCGATGAACGGACGGCTGGCCTCCTCGTCCAGGGACCACGGGTGCCCGCCCCGGTCCGGCTCGCCGTAGCTCATGCAGCCCAGGCAGATGGCGGACACTTCCAGTCCGGTGCGCCCGAGTTTCCGGTACTTCATGGTGTCCTCCTGGTCAGGCCGTCGGGACGGCGTCCGCCTGGTCGAGTCCGAGTTCCCGCACCGAGATCTCGCGCATCTCGACCTTGCGGATCTTCCCCGTGACGGTCATGGGGAACTCGTCCACGAACTTCCAGTACCGGGGGATCTTGTAGGTGGCGATGCGTCCCCGGCAGAACTCGGCCAGATCGTCGCCGGTCGCCTGAGCGCCGTCGCGCAGCTTCACCCAGACCATCACCTCCTCGCCGTAGCGCTCGCTGGGGACGCCGATCACCTGGGCGTCGGCCACGGCCGGATGGGTGTACAGGTACTCCTCGACCTCACGGGGGTAGATGTTCTCCCCGCCCCGGATGATCATGTCCTTCAGCCGGCCCACGATCTTGACGTAGCCGTCGGCGTCCATCTCGGCCAGGTCGCCCGTGTGCATCCAGTGGGCGGAGTCGATGGCTTCGCTGGTGGCATCAGGATTGTTCCAGTAGCCGAGCATGACGCTGTAGCCCCTGGTGCAGAACTCGCCGGGCGTCCCCCGGGGGACGATGGCGCCGGTAGCGGGGTCGACGATCTTGATCTCCACGTGCGGGTAGACCCGACCGACCGTGCCGGTCTGCTTCTCGATGGGATCGCCGATCAGGGACTGGGTCGACACCGGCGACGTCTCCGTCATGCCGTACATGATCGTTATCTCCGGCATGTGCATGGTGGTGAGGACCTTGCGCATCACCTCGACCGGGCACGGAGCCCCGGCCATGACCCCGGTGCGCAGGCTGCTGAAGTCGAACTCGCCGAAGCTGGGGCTGTCGAGTTCGCCGATGAACATGGTGGGGGTGCCGTAGAGCGACGTGCACCGCTCTTCCTGAACGCACCTCATGGTGGCCACGGGGTCGTAGGACTCCGCCGGGATCACCATGGTCGAGCCGTGGCTGGTGACGGCCAGGTTCCCGAGCACCATGCCGAAGCAATGGTAGAAGGGCACGGGGATGCAGACCCGATCATCCGGTGTGTAGTGCAGTCCCTCGCCGATGAAGAACCCGTTGTTGAGGATATTGTGGTGGGAGAGGGTGGCGCCCTTGGGGAAGCCGGTGGTACCCGACGTGTACTGGATGTTGATCGGGTCGTCGAACTGGAGCGTCGCCTCGATCGCCGCCAGCTCGCCTTCGTCGACGGTGTCGCCCTGGGCGAGCAGTTCGTCCCAGCCGTCCTCCAACACCACCGCTTCCCGGAGCTCGGGACATTTGCCCCGCACCTCGCCGAGCATGGCGACGTAGTCGTTGGCCCGGAACGCCCGCGCCAGCAGCAGGAAGCTGGTGCCGGACTGTCGGAGGGCGTATTGCAGCTCGGCGGTCTTGTAGGCCGGGTTGATGTTGACGAGGATGGCTCCGATCCGTGCCGTGGCGTACTGGGTGACGACCCATTCGTAACGGTTGGGCGCCCAGATGCCGACCCGGTCGCCCTTGCTCACGCTCCGGGCCAACAAGCCCCGGGCGCAACGGGACGTCAGGTCCCAGAAGTCGCGGTAGCTGGCCCGGAAACCCTGGTGAGCTACGACGAGAGCCTCGTTGTCGGGCCAGCGCTCGACCGTGCGGCGGGTGTTCTCCCCGATGGTCTCCCCGAGCAGAGGGACAGCGCTGACACCGTGGTCATATGAGGACGCCGTCACCCTCACCCCCTCGTTCGCCGACTGACCGCACACTACGGCGGCAGACCCGGGCGGCGTCCCGACGCGGAGGCGCGACGCCGTCATCAGTCGGACGAGACATGGCGGTCGCCGCCACGGCGCGACATCGCTAGGTTTGACTATTCTTACCCGCTGTGGCGGTAACCGTCCTCCTCGTCGACGACCTCGCTGAGCTACGGGTGGTCGTCCGACAGGCGCTGCGGTTGCGGGGCGGGTTCGAGGTCGTCGCCGAGGCCGACGGGGGAGCCGCTGCCATCGAGGCCGCTCGCCAGCATCAGCCCGATGTCGTCGTGCTCGATCTCGGCCTACCGGACCTCGCCGGCCGTGAGGTGCTCACCGGTCTCCGACGCGTCGCCCCCAACGCCCAGGTCGTCGTGTACACCGGGTCGGCGGTTCACGACAGCGAGTATGTGATGGAGAGGGTCGAGGGCTACGTTCACAAGGACCAGAACCTCGGCTACCTCATCGACCTCATCTCCGATCTGGGTCGCCGGCGCCACCAGACCGCCAGCATCGAGGTCGGCCCCGACCGACGGGGTGTCGCCGAGGCCCGACGCTTCATCGCCGACCAGTGCCGGCGGTGGGGGTGTATCGACGCCATCGACAACGCCCAGGTGGTGGTCAGTGAGCTGGTGACCAACGCCCTGGTTCACGCCGGAACCCGCTGCGAGGTCAGCGCCCGTCTGGCCCAGGGGATCCTTCGCCTCGAGGTGACCGACCGTGGATCCGGCATGCCCGACCCGCAGGCGGCCACCACCCGCGACGAGCACGGCCGAGGGCTTCTCCTCGTGTCCATGCTGTGCCTGGCCTGGGGCGTCGACGCCCTGCCGGGCGGCACCGGGAAGGTGGTGTGGGCCGAGATGCTCGCCCTGTCGGATCCGGCGGCCGGACCTCCGGTGAGCGGTAAGGCGAGCGCCCCGTCGGGCGGCGGGGCCGACACCAGGGGCGACGGCGGAGATTCCGAAGAAAACGGCTCTGCCACCCGGGCGTCGGCGGACAGGAACCCTGGGCGCCACCGCAGGACTCTGCGCCCGACGGCCCGGCGCCTCGTGTCAGTGGCTCAGTGATTCTCTGGGATGATCTGACGGGCGGAACGTCCGCTCAGTAGCACCCGAGGAGCTCCAGCATGTCGCGGCGGGGTTGGCTGCTGTTCGCGGTCATGAGCCTGATCTGGGGCATCCCGTACCTGCTAATCCGGGTGGCCGTCCGCCAGCTGTCACCGGCGGACCTGGTGTTCATGCGGACCGCTCCGGCCGCCCTCATCCTCCTGCCGCTCGCCGCCGCCCGGGGCGAGCTCCGGCCGGTCGTCAAGCGGTGGGCCCTGGTCGTCGTCTACACCGCGGTCGAGATCGCCGTCCCCTGGTTGCTGCTGACGAGAGCCGAAAAGACGCTTACCAGCTCGCTTTCCTCCTTGCTGGTGGCGACCGTGCCTCTGATCGGAGCGGCGGTCGCCCGGGTGACCGGCGCCACCGAACGCCTCGGACTTCGCCGCCTGGCCGGGCTAGGTGTTGGCTTGGCCGGTGTGGCCGCCCTGGTTGGCATCGACGTCCACGGGGCCAATCTGGGCGCCATCGGCGAGGTGCTGCTGGTGGCCGCCGGCTACGCCATCGGGCCGCTGCTGATCAGCCGGACCCTGTCGGATCTGCCGCCCCTTGGGGTGGTGGCCGCCTCGGTGACGATCACCGCGGCCGCCTACGCGCCGGTGATGGCGATCGCTCCGCCCACGCGGATCTCCGGAGAGACGGTCGCCGCCGTCGCCGGCCTCGCCCTGATCTGCACCGCCCTGGCCTTCGTGTTGTTCTTCATCCTGATCGCCGAAGTGGGACCGGTGCGGGCGACGGTGATCACCTACGTCAACCCGGCCGTGGCCGTGGTGCTCGGGGTCATCCTGCTGGGCGAGCCGTTCACCTTGGGAATCGGCGTCGGCTTTTCGCTGGTGGTAGTCGGCTCGGTCCTCGCCACCCGCCGGGGTCAGCCGCCGGGGGCACCGGTCGTGTCCCCGCGTGATCCGCGGTCGGCCGAGGCGGCGGCGTCGGCGACGTCGCGCTGACGATCAGCGCGATCAGACCAGGCGGGCGTTGAGGGTGATCTCGGTGGCGGCCAGCGCCTTGGACACCGGGCAGCCGGACTTGGCCTTCTCCGCCTCTTCGAGGAAGGCCTTCTCGTCGATGCCGGGGACCTCGGCTTCGGTGTCGAGCTCGATCCGGGTGATGGAGAAGCCGGCGTCGCCCCGCTCGATGTGGACGCGGGCGGTGGTGTGCACCCGGTTGGGCGGGTGCCCGGCCCGACCCAGGCCGGCCGACAGGGCCATCGAGAAGCACCCGGCATGGGCGGCGCCGATGAGTTCCTCGGGGTTGGTCCCCGGTCCCTCCTCGAAACGGGATCCGAACGAGTAGGAGCCCTCGAACGCACCGCTGCCGGTGCGCATCGTGCCCTTGCCGTCCTGGAGGGAACCCTCCCACTGAGCTTCGGCGGTGCGGACCGGCATGTGCTTCTCCTCGTCGGGGGATTTGTCGGCTTCACCCTAGTGACGCCCGCCCTCCGCCACGCTCCGTTCCGGTTCTCCTACCATGCCGGCCCGCCGGCGCCCACGTCACCGGGTGCTCGCGATGGTTGCCAGTGGGTAAACGGGGGGATAGACAGTCGTGATGCGGAAGTCAGTGTCGGAGCGGCCCCGGTCGAGGGTGGCTCGGGCAGCCCGCCGGTTCTTCGACGGCCTGGCCGACGACGCTCCCCTGATGTGCGGGTGCGCCGACGGGAACTGCGCCTGCGACGGGATGCTGCTCCTGCGCTAAGCGGCTCCGTCGCCGCCCGGCCTCCCCGCCCGGTTCAGCATCATGGCCACGATCGGGCTGGGCTCAGCCGGCTGCCACGCCTTGTACGCCTCCCCCCGGGGCTGGGGCCACTCGATGTCGACGTCGACCCGGGTGCCCGGGCGGGACGCCCCGGCCAGGACGTCGAGGGCGGTGGCCAGCACCCGGCGTTGGGTGTGGCGGTCCGCCGGCATGCCGAACGGATGACCGAAGGGGAACTCGACGCCGACGACTCTCGGGGTGAGTAGGGCGTCGGCCACGTCGGGCATCATCGTGACGGTTACGGTGGGGATGCCGGCGGCTTCGATGCGGCGTGCCAGCACGGGCACGTTGCGGCAGCAGTCCGGTCAGACCGGCGCCAGCACCACCCCGTCGGTCCCCTGCCGGCGCAGCAGCTCGACGATGGCCGGCGCCGTCTCGTTCCGCCACACCTCCAGCCCGGCTTGCTGATATCCCATCACCGAAACGTGGTCGGGCCCGGCCGCCCCCACCCGACCGTCGGCCACCAGTTCCGCCAGCACGGCGGACGGTAAAACGACGTTGTTGTCGGCCAGGGCGTCGGTGGGGTTCACGTGCAGGTGGGTCATGCCGAGGCGCCGTTCCCCCAGCTCCGCCGGGATCACCCGGTGAGTCGGATCTCCCCAGGTCGGCTGGCGCCGCTCGCCCTCAGCGTCGAACGGCTCCTGCTTGCCTTCGACGTGGAGGCCGGCCGAGGTGATCAGGGCGACCGACGCCTCGGCCAGCCGCGCGGGGAACGGCGCCCACACTGGCTCCTCCTCGCCGGGCAGGGGAGCAGGCGACTGATAGAGGGGAACGAAGCTGCGGGGCAAGAAGCGGAAACTGTCGACCAGCACGGACTCGACGGTAGCCCGCGGCGCGCCGACAGAGCTCAGTCCTTGGTGGCCACCTGGTTGGGCACCACGTTCATCTTGGGCTCGTAGCGGGCGACCTCCACCTGGCGTCCATCGCCCTCGAAGCGGGCCCGCAGCTGGTGGCGGCAGTCGGCGCACGGTCCGTAGGTGGCCTGTGACGCCGGCCGGGCGCAGCGGGGGCATTCGAAGTCGAGCGGCTGGGAGCTCACCCGCTGATGATGGCCCGGACGGTCGCGCGCCGGGCGGATGCGGCCGATGGTAGACAGCCCCGATATGACGACCGTCGCCGACCTGGCCGAACGTTTCCACACCAGCTGGCTGGAGGCCCATCCGTTCACCGCCACCACCTACGGGGTCCCCGGCTACGACCATCTGATGCCCGACGACAGCGAGGAGGGCGACGACCGCCGCCGGCGGGCGCTGCGCTCGTTCCTGTCCGAGGCGGAGGGATTGGGCCAGTCGGACTCGTCAGCCGATGACTCGGTGACCCTTGGCTGTCTGCGCAGCCAGGCCGAACAGGAGCTGGCCGGCCTGGAGTCGGCGCCGCTCGAGCACACCGTCACGCCCATGCCGTTCACCGGACCGGCCTCCTTCCTGGGCTTAGCGGCCCGCACGGTGATCGCCAACGCCGAGGACGCCCACAACTACGTCACCCGCCTGCGCAGCAGCGGTGATTGGCTGGATCAGCTCACTGGGCGGCTGAAGATCGGCGCCGGCAAGGACCGTCTGCCGGTGGCCCCCCTGGTGGAGCTGACCATCGCCTGGGCCGATGAGGTCCTGGGCCAGGAGGTGCCGGCGGCCCTGTCGACGCCGGAGCCGCCTGCCGGCTGGGACGGGGAGGCGGCGTGGCGCGAGGAGCGCGACGAGGCGGTGCGCACGACGTTCAGACCCGCCCTGGGCCGGTGGGTGCAGACCCTGCGCCAGCTGCTTCCGCGCTGCCGGCCTATGGAGCACGCCGGGCTGCGTTACCTGCCGGGCGGCGAGGACGATTACCTCCGGTCGATTCTCGTGCACACCACCCTGCCGCTGACGGCGGAGGAGCTGCACCGCACCGGTCTCGAGCAGATCGAGATCCTCGAGGAGCGGGCCCGGCAGTTGGGTGCCGAGCTGGGCCTGGGCACGCTCGAGGACATCCACCGTGAAGCCAGGACGGCGGCGGCCGAGCTGGCACCGGAGGCGGCCATCGAGCAGGCCGTGCAGGCGGTGCGGCGAGCGGAGGCGAGGGCGCCCGAGGTCTTCCCCGAGCCCCTGCCGCCGCCGTGCGCCGTCACCCCGATGCCGCCGGTCGTGGGCGACTCCGGCATGGCGCCGCACTACACCCCGCCCCGGCTGGACGGCAGCCGGCCCGGCACCTACTGGTTCAACACCCGGATGCCGACGGCCGGCACCGGCTGGGACCTGGAGGCCGTCGCCTTCCACGAGACCGTCCCCGGCCACCATCTGCAGCTGTCGCGGATCCAACAGCTGAGCCACCTGCCCTCCCTGCAACGCCAGCGCAGCCTGACCGTCTTCTCCGAGGGCTGGGGGCTCTACGCCGAGCAGCTGTCGGAGGAGATCGGGCTCTACACCGACGCTCGCAGCGTCATCGGGGCGATAACCGCGTCACTTATGCGGGCGGCCCGCCTGGTGCTCGACACCGGCATCCACCATCTGGGCTGGAGTCGGCAGGAGGCGCTGTCCTTCTACGCCGCCCACGTGCCCATGCCGGCCGAGTTCCTGGCCGCCGAGATCGACCGCTACATCATTATCCCCGGCCAGGCCCTGGCCTACATGACCGGTCGCCTGGAGCTGCTGCGTCTCCGAGACGTGGCCCGCCGGCGACTCGGGGACCGCTTCACCCTGCCTGGCTTCCACGCCGCCGTGCTCGACCAGGGGTCGCTCCCCCTTCCCGTCTTGCGCGACAGCATCGACCGGTGGCTGGCCACCCAGGCCGGGTGAGCCGAGGCCTCAGGTCTCAGGCGCTTTTCGGGGCGGGGCCGGCCCGGCCTGGCGGCGGGGGGGATGCCCTAGAGTGGCCCCACGGAGAGGTGCGAGAGCGGCCGAATCGGACTCACTGCTAATGAGTTGACCTGGGAGACCGGGTCCGAGGGTTCAAATCCCTCCCTCTCCGCTCAGACTCGGGAGGTACCGCGATGAGGTTGCGCCAGCTGGCCCTGGTGGCCTCCGACCTCGAGCCGGTGGTCAAGGAGATGTGTGACCGGCTCGGCCTGGAGGTCTGCTACCACGACCCCGGCGTCGGGCACTTCGGCCTCCACAACGCGCTGATGGCGGTGGGTGACCAGTTCCTCGAGGTCGTGGCGCCGATCAAGGAGGGCACCACCGCCGGCCGCTACCTCGAGCGGCGGCGGGGGGACGGCGGCTACATGGTCATCCTGCAGGTGCCCGACCTCAACTCGGCCCGCCAGCGGGTCGAGCGGCTCGGGGTTCGCATCGTCTGGGAGGGATCGGTGCCCGGCATAGCCGGCATGCACCTGCACCCCAAGGACGTCGGCGGCGCCATCCTCTCCCTCGACTGTGCCGAGCCCCCCGACGGTTGGCCCTGGGCCGGCCCGGAGTGGCGTCAACACGTGCGATCCGACGTCGTGTCGGGCATCGCCGCCGCCGAGATCCAGTCGGACGACCCCCGCGCCCTGGCGCGGCGGTGGTCGGAGATCCTCGACATCGAAGGAGTGGACGGGCCCGAGGGCTCGGCGGTCATCGCCCTCGACTCCGGTCTGCTGCGCTTCGTCCATCCCCGCGACGACCGCGGGGAGGGGCTGGTCGGAATTCAGCTGTCCGCCTCCGACCGGTCCCGGGCCGGGGAGGACCACGAGATCGGCGGGGTGACCTTCCGGCTCGTCTGAGCCCGACGATCAGGACGGCGGCGTCAGCTCAATATCCGCCACCCGGGGCAGGACCTTGGTGGCGAAGTCCTCGATGGTCCGCATCAGCGCCGGGTGCGGGGTGAGCCCGTTGTACATCCAGGCGAACAGCCACGACACCGGAAGCCGGCGAAGGAGCGACTCCAACTGGCGGGTGACCGAGTCGACGGTGCCGACGAGCAGCAAGCCCGACTCCGTCATCGACGGGGACTCCCCAGTGTCGGGATGGGCCAAGCCCCGGTCGAACCCGAACGGGGCGAACCAGCTCTGCCCGCAGAAGTAGGGCCCCTCGGACCACAGCGCCCACGCCTCTTCGTCGGTGTCGGCGATGATCACGTCGCGGAGCACGCCCATGCCGTCACCGGGAGGGCGCCCCGACACCTCGGCGTACAGCTGGGTGAGGCGTGACTCGGTGACCGGATGCAGGGGAGGCAGGATGGCGGTAACCCCCTCCTCGGCGCACCACCGGATCGACCGCTCCGAAGAGGCGAAGGGCTGGAAGATCGGGGGGTGCGGCTGCTGCAGCGGCTTGGGCACCACTGCCACCGAACGGACCTCGCCGTCCTCCACTCCGGCGCCGTAGAGGCGGGTCGACTCGATGTCCCACGGCGTGCCGCCCACCGGCACCCGCCAGTAGCGGCCGTCGACGTGGATGAGGTCCTCGGCCCACGCTGCCTTGATGATGCGGAAGCACTCCTCGAACGCCTCGCGGTTGGCGGCGTCGATCTCGTCGTGCTGGTGGGGGAGGGCGCCGCGGATGCCGTGGACCTGCTGGGCCAGGGTGTCGACCCAGCGGCGCTGGTAGCCGCGGGCGAAGCCGGCGTTGGCCCGCCCGCCGGTCATCCGGTCGAGCATGGCGATGTTCTCCGCCACCCGTACGGGGTTCTCCGCCGGCAGGACGATGCCCAGCTGGCCCACCCGCAGCCGGGTGGTCTGCATGCCTATATAGAGGTCGAGCAGCACCGGGTTGTTCGACAGCTCGAACCCCTCCACGTGGAAGTGGTGCTCGGTGAAGCTGATTGAGTCGTAGCCGAGCTCGTCGGCCAGCTTCGCCTGCTCGGACACCTCGACCAGCATCTGGTCGTAGAGGTCGCCCCGCAGCCCCGCCCGGCCGGCCTCGATGTCGCTCCGGGCGCCCACCGAGGGCAGGTAGAAGAGGGAGACCTTCACGGCGGGCGAGTATCGCGCCGGCAGGGCTGGGCCGCCTCGGCGTCGAACCCCGTTCCGAGCCGTCCCGGAGAGAACCCTTGCGCCACCTCAGCCGAATCCGCTCTGCCCGCCCGGGCTGGAGACGCGCCGCCACTTTGCTGGCGGCGGCAGCCACGCTGCTGCCGCTGGGCGCCCTGGTGCCCGCGGCCCGGGCCACGTCGGGCGCCAGCTGCTCCGGGTGCCCGACCATGCCCTGGTTGCACGTCGAGCAGCCGGCTGGAGGCCGAGCTCAGATCGTCGACCAGGCCGGGCGCACCGTCCTGCTGCGGGGGGTGAACCTGACCGGGGCCGAGGACGACTTCTACAGCACCGGCGACCCCGCCGTGCCCGAGCCCGGCCCCACCCCCATGTGGCCGACCGACCCCTCCACCTACGTGGGCGCCTGCCCGACCAACTCCAACCTCAATCCCGAACCCCCCGTGTGCGAGGTGCAGGCCGGCCTGCCCGAGTACCAGCAATCGTCGGCCGACGGGTCGGAGAACGACCTGGCCCAGATCCGGGCCCTCGGCTTCGACGTCGTCCGCCTCACCGTCAGCTGGAGCCAGCTGGAGCCGACACCGGGCACCTACAACGCCACTTACATCTCGCGCATCGCCCAGATCGTCGACTGGGCCCACCAGCAGGGTGTCTACGTCCTGTTGGACATGCACCAGGACAACTACTCGCGCTACACGCCCGAGACGGCCCCGGTGGACGCCATGCCCCTGGTCGGGCCCACCCAGGAGGGAGGGAACCACGCCGACGGCGCCCCGGCCTGGGCGGTGGTGACGGACGGTGTGCCGGCCGAGGCGGCCAACGGCCAGGCGCCGTTCAACACTTACGTCGAGGCCGCCTTCACCAACTTCTGGCTCAACCGGGTGCCGACCGACCCGACGACCGGCCAGCCCGTCCCTCAGGGGAGCGCCCCCGGCAACGGTCTCCAGGACCACTACATCGGGGCGGTCGCCGCCCTGGCGTCACGCTTTGTCGGCGACTCCACGGTCGTGGGCTACGAGATCATGAACGAGCCGCTGCCCGGCTTCCTGGCCGCCCCGGGAGGCTTCGACCAGGGCTACCTCTACCCGTTCTATCGCCGGGTCATCGACGCCGTCACCGGCGCGGGCGACGGCATCACCTGCCCACCGTCGGTCCCGTATACGGCGGCCTGCGGCTACCCGACCCTCCTCAACCCGCCGGACCGCAGGCACCTCTTCTTCTTCGAGCCGCTGGTGACCCGCAACCTGACTGATTTCGCCACCGGGGCGTCGGTGCCGTTCTCCACCTACCCGAACCTGGTTTACGCGCCTCACGCCTACACCCACGTCTTCACCGCCGACGCCGAGCTGCCGGTCCCCGGACTGTCGACCGTCTATCCGCCGTCGTACGACTTCGCCATGCAGACCGCCGACACCGAGGCCCGGGCCCTGCACGCCGCTCTGTTCATCGGGGAGTACGGCAACTCGAGCACGGACGACGCCACGATCCTGGCCTCTGAGACCGCCGCCCAGGACCGGGCCATGGTCGGATCCACGCTGTGGGACTGGAAGGGGAACTGCCCCTCCTGCCAGGGGGTCTGGAACGTCTACTACTCGAGCAACTCGGCACCGCTGGCCCAGAACGGGCCCTTGATCCCCAGCCGGGTCGAGTACCTGTCGCGGATCCGGCCTCAGGCGACCGAGGGCACCCTGGTGTCCTACTCCTACGACCCCGTGAAGCAGACGTTCACCATGTCCGCCGCCTACTCGGGGCACCGGATCAGGCCGGGAGACGCCGGCCGCGAGACGCTCGTCTACATCCCCGCCGGCCGGGCCGGCGCGGTCTCGGTCAGCGGCGCCGCCGTGCTCGACCAGGTGGTCGCCAACCCCGACGGGAGCCGGCTGGCCGAGGTGGCGCCCACCGGCGGTGGGACCTACGGGGTGGCCGTCGGCCCCTGATCGGGCCCCTGACCTGGCGTCCGACCCCGCTGAGGGCAGGTTCGGGCCTCCGTTAGACTGCCTGTTCCAACCCGGCGCTCGTAGCTCAACGGATTAGAGCATCTGACTACGGATCAGAAGGTTGGGGGTTCGAATCCCTCCGAGCGCGCCGAACTTCCAGGTCAGGCCCATACGGTGCCTCAACCGACCTCTCCTTCGGTGTGCTGGGGGGCCACAGCCCAACTGTCGCGGCTTGACACCAATTCTCGCGGGTCCTGGCCCGAGCGGTTCTTCAACTCGACGTTGGCGAGTTGCCTCATCAACCAAGGATCCGGTCGATCAGGGCACGGATCCGAGTGAACCGAGCGTCGGCGGCTCCGGGTGCCAGTCGCTGTTCGCCGATGAGTGTGGTCATGCCTCTCCCGTCTCGGCGTCGGAACAGGTCCCGCACTATGGCGGCGGCCTCCGCCGGGGCTCCTTCGGTGAAGTCAGCTGGGCTCACCCCCGCCGCGAGCCCAACCTCGAGGCAGCGCCAAACATCGATGATATCCGTACCCTGGTTGCGGACTCGACAGGCGAATCCTTTCAGAACCAGGGCAGCAACCTCGTCGGGAAAGGCGATCTCCACGCTGAGTCGAGTCCCGTTCAGCCGATGAAGTTCCAGTCGCAGCCGGACCGGCGGGCGCATGAGCGCCGTGGGCAAGCCGAGCACCTCGGTCGTCACCAGCTGATCGGTGACCCGTCGGTCTTGCCGCGGCCGGCTCGTGTACGCAGGTACGAGCACGTCGATCATCGCCTGCGGTGTGGATTCCTCTGGGGCAGTCAGTGTAATCGGTATGTCGATCACGGGACGTGCGAACCGGTTCCCGGCGATCGGTTCATAGCCAACCCCCCTGAGTCGCTCGATCAGGGAGCGATCCTTGACGACGATGGGCGGCACGCCCAGATCCGTATCACCAGTTTCCCGGTACAGCTCGGCGCCCAAGCCCCACCGCGCGACCAGGGCGGTGACCATATGGCCGCCGATCACCCGGTAGCTGAGATCCTCCTTCTGGCTCAGAATCTGCGACAGGTCAGCGAGCGCGACATAGCCGATGTCGTCGGCGACCGAACCCGCCCGCAGGACGAGTCGGTTCAAGGGCGGCTCAGCAGCCATTCCCTGAGCAGGCCGGCGGCCTCGAGGCGATCGGCCCCACCGAGGAAGTGAAGGTCCCAGATCTGCTGTGACAGGTCCGCGAGTGGGACCTCAACTCCCTGGAAGTCAGCGACGAACTCGGGCACGGCGAAGACCGAGGTGTCCCGAGGGATGCGCAGGATCACGTTGGCGTCGTGGGTGCCCTGTGCCTCCACAACGCCCAGTTCCGACAGGGGGATGTCCTGGGCGGCGTAGAGGATGAGGATGCTCGGGCGGCGCCATGGGGTGATGAGGTCAGGGCCCACGTCGGCCGATACGGCGATGGGTCCTGTCGTGGGCGCCGAGCGCGCCGCCCGCAGCGCCACATCGGATGGCATGTCAAGGGTGTAGAGGTACTTCTCCCAGGCTTGCGGCCCACGGTATTCGGCGAGGAAGCGATCGAGCAGGGCCGCGCGATCTGGGATCCACCTTCCACTGTCGCTGCGGCGGACGAGATCGAGTGCCTGCAATCGGTGCAGCACCTGAGACGCGCGCGGCTGGGATACCCGCGCCTGGGCGGCCAGAGAGCTGCCAGTGTGCTCTTCGGTCTCCGACCTCCCGAAGCGGATCAGGGTCCGGATGATGGCCAGGCTCCCCGGGCCCTGGGGCAGCGCCGTCCGGCTCGGCTTCGGCGGTGCCGTCGTTCGCCGCTGACGCAGCACCATCCCCGGTGCGCGTAAATCGAAGTTGCACTGGGTGTCGGCCCACGACCAACCCGCCTCGGTGAGCGCCCGACCAAGTGCCTCGCCGACGAACGGGACAACCAGGCAAGGCACTCCGACGGGGGCTAAGGCGTGGCGAACCCGATCGAGATTCCGGAGCTCGTTCGGGTACGGGGCACGACCCTTCTCCTCGGCGGCGAATCGGGCCCGTGCCTCGCCCGCCACCAGTTCGAACACGGCGTCGACGCGAGAGTCACCCGGCCGTTCCTGGGAGAGCCGCTCAACCCGGACGCCGGCCTCGGGCAGGCAGGACAACGCCGCATCCATAAGCACGAGGAGAAGTATAAGCCCAGTGCTTATACAGTTCTAAGGACTTATGGCGGGCCTGAGCGGGTTCCGGCCATCCGCCTGGCTGTCACAGCCTCTTTCTACCTTCTTCACGATGGAGGGCGAGCAGCTGGACTTTGTGGGCAAACGGCACCGGCGGGGTGGTGCCGCCCGCCGACTGGGCGCCATGGCCGCGCCAGTGGCCGCTCACGGCGGAGCTGTGGTCGACGACCCCTCCCTGCTCCGGTACGCCGAGCTCGTGATCGGCGCCTTTGGCCAGGGCGACATCGAACACGGACTCAGCCGGGCCCAGATCGTCGAGCGGGCCAGCCGTACCGGCGAAGTCGACCTGGCGGAACTCAACCGTCGCATCGACACCTTCGTCGACCTGGCGATGCTGCTGCCCTACCGCGACAAGGCCCACCAGCAGCGCTACGTCGTCAGCACGGACGGAGTGGCCGGGAGTCTCTTCTTCCGCAAGGGCCTATCTGAAGGCGGAATCGAGGAGCTGCTGCAGCTCCTCGGCGCCACGGCGGATGCCATCGAGGCTGGACGGCACGACACCGGCAAGGTTGCTGAGGCCCTGGTGGAACAGAGGGGCTACGTAGAGATGTGGACGGCCGCGGTCAACCGGCTGACTGATACGTCCACTCTTGGCGAGCTCCTCGCCGAACGGGCCCATCATGACGGGGACCGCATGCTCTCCCAGGTTGAGCGGGTAGTCGACACGGTAAGCAGACACCACCCGTCCCTGCGCACCTCGGCGGCCGCCCTGCTGACGGCGGCTCAGAGTTACCTGGAGGCAACCCAGCGGCTGCTCGAGAGGATCGTCGACGAGGGCGCGTCCACCCGAGACTTCTCCCTCCTAGACCCGGCGGACTACGCACGGCTGGCGACTACAGGAACGGTCGAGGAACTCGCTGCCGTGTTCGACGGGGTCGTCTGGGATCCTGCGCGACCGGCGATTTCGCCGACTGACGTGGTCGCCGCGCTGCGAACGTACAGTCCCCGCCGCCGACATCCGCGCCGTCCTCCGGTCGAATCACCATCGGATGACACAACGGACGATCCCTTGGACGGCGTCGCAGAAAGGATTGACCTCCTTCGACGCCAGCGGGAGCACGCAGCCGAGCTGCTCCTGCAGGGTGATGCTTCGGTTGAGCTGTCCTCGACGCTGCGGGCTTCTCCTTGGCCCGCGGCCCTCAGAGTGATCGTGGATCTTTCATCACTCGACGTCGACCGGATCTCCACCTATCAGCTTCAGCTGGCGGACAGCATCGTGGTCGATACCGACGCCCATACCACCTGGACTTCGGATGCCCGTCTGAGTGTGGAACGACCGCGCGTCGCCGAGGAGGCAACACGCGACGACCTGATCCAGGGTCAGCACAGATGAGCGCCTTCGATTTGGCGCGTCTGCGGGCCCTGTCGGCGGCAACGATCGGGAACCCGACGGCTCTGGAGCGTCCGGCTGCCCTGGTCGGCAGAGCGCTCCAGCGGGCGGGAAGCGATGTGGTCCTAGCGCGCCATATCGAGGCCCCCAGCGCCACCGATCTGGAGGTCGCTACCTCTGAGCTACCGGACTCTGCTCTGGTCGCGCTAGGCCTTTGCGTCGGCCTGGCGTGGGCGGACCGTGACCACCATCCCTACCCCGGCAGTCCGATCAGCTTGACCGCAGTCACCGCGGCCGCGCGGGCGATGAAGATCACCGACGCCGCCAGCCGCCACATCATCGGCGCGATCCGCCACGTGCTTGCCCAGTCCCGGCTGCTCGACGTGGACGGCGATGTCGTGCGGCTCGGTCCGGTGATCGCCGCATGGTCCGAGGCCGACCTCGAGGCCTTCCGCCGGAACCTCGACGCCCTTCCCGCACCAACCGGGGCTTCCTCGTGACGGTGACCCTCGCCGCCCTGTCCGGCCGCGACCGTGCCGCCGTCCTCAACGCGGTGGTCGCCGTCGAGGAGGCCGTCGATCCCGTGGCGGCCGAGCAGTTCCAGGCTCTGGCCGATCCTGCCCTCCGCCACCTCGTCGAGGAGTCCCTGCTCGGCGCCGGGCGGACCCTGGTTCGGGTCGGCAAAGCGCATTGGACTTCCGGTTATGACGACAAGATTGCCGACCGGCTGGCGAAGGAGGGTATAGGCGTCCTGGCCCCGGTGGACGCGGCCGTTCTCACCCTCGTCCTTATCCACAGCGTCGCCATTCCAGCGGCGCGCGGGATGGTGGACTCGAACGATTGGTCGAGCGAGCAGCTGCCTGCTCCGGACGTCGTAACCCTTGCTGCCAACCGCGATCGGCGGCTCAACGAATCGGCGATCCGGGCCTCCTTGCGCCGACTGCGCGACGCCGGGATCCTGCGCAGCGGTCTGCGCTCGAAGCTGCGACCCGGCCCACAGTTCCGTCGCCTGACCGAAGCGCGCAGCCGAATGGTCTGGGAGAACCTCGTCGTGGCGACAGCGCCCCAATCGAACCTGGCCCGGGCCATCCACCGGCGACGAGGAGATGTTCATGAGTGAACCCACTCTGTTCGGTGTGGGACCTGGAGGTATTGTTGGCCGCCGCCAGCTGATCGCGGTCCAGACGATCGACCTGGGCCGGTTGACCCACCACCCGGTGCCTCTCGTGCCGTCCGCGCTGGTGGCCGTGTCCGGTGCCGGCCCGGATCGTGACTCCAATGGCAGCGGCAAGACGACTTTTCTGGCCTCCGTGTCGTTATTGCTTGGTGACCCCGAGTGGCGAGTGGCGACGACGGGAGGCGCTGACGCCATCGGCCTCCTGTTCGACCCCGATCTCTCGGGTGACGCCGCCGGGCTCTACGACGCCGCGCGGGTCGGCTTCGTCGCTGGCGTCTTCGCCCAGGCGACCGCGGACGGCAACTACGACGAGCTCACCGTGTGGGTGCGCATCTCGGCCGAGGATTCACCTCGGCTTGCTGCCCGCTGGGCTCCGGGCGTCCACCTGGTCACCGAACGCGATGAGGCGCCAACCATGTGGAACCGCCTGGGGCGCGACCGCCAGATCGGCCCCACGGCCTTCGTCGAGCAGCTCTACGGCGGTACCGGACGCTGCCTGGCCTACGTAACCAGCAGGGGCCACCGAGACACCGACTCGTCCCTCATGCAGCTCCAGGCGCGTCTGAGTCCGGCCCGGATCGGCAGCGAACTCATCGTTCTACTCGGCATGGAGCATCTCATCGACGGGGAACGAGACCTGCGTGCCAAGCTCGCCGACGCCCAGCAGCTCCTAGCTAGCCGAATCGAGGAGAACGACCACCGCGAGCGGGAGTGGGCATCGGCCCTCCACGAGATCGAGGCCCGCAACGGGGCGCGCGCGGCCGTAGCCGAGGGCCGGCGGCAGTGGCAGCTTCGGCTAGCGCGCAAGCTCCTGGACGGGTTGTCCGAGGTCCAACGGTTGCAGAGTGAGGCGACTGCGCTCGAGGGCGAGATGGCCGCAGCGTCCGCCGTGGTCGCTGACCTCGAAGCTCGGATAGCAGATGCCGTCGATCCCACATCACTTGACGAGGCGTTATCCGCAGCTCGGGACGCCGATGGTGAGGCGGGAGAGCACTACCGCGAGGCGACTGAAACGGTCGCGCGGCTCGTCGTGGAGCTGGGGATGTTGACGGACCGGATCCGAAAGTTGACATCCCACGCCCTGGCTGCTCCCGCAGGGCTGAGCCTAGAGGAGGCCGACGCCCGCGTTATCGACGCTGCCGGGATGCTCGACGCCACCACCAGGGCGCTCGGCGCCACCGAGGCCGATCTCGAGCGGGCTCGTACAGCTCTGGGGGCCATCGTCGAGCATGGTGACGCGGATCCCGAAGCGCGCGCCGCGTTGGATGCCGCTCGAGTGCCAGCGGCCCCACTGCTCGATCGCATCGTGCTGGCCGAACAGTCACGAGCAACGTGGGAGCCCATCCTGGCGCCATGGCTAGGCGCCCTTACGATCCCGCGCGGCCACCGCGATGTTGCTCTGGCGGCCTCTCCTGCGGGCACCGTCCTCGTCGTACTCGACGAGGACGCCACCTCCGAATTGCCGGACGGAGTGGTGGAGGCACCCACGGGAGCGGCGCGATTCCTTCAATCACTTGCCCGACGGGCCCAGCCGCCCTATGCCGATGTTGATGCCGGCGTAGTGGTCGCCGGGGACTTCGAGCACGAGCTATGCGGCCGCGATGCCGCTGTGGCCCTGGCCCGGGCCCGGTTGGAGAAGGCCGAGCGGGCTCTTCAGGAGGCTGCCGCTCGGCGCGACACCGCCGCGCGGGGCCATGAGCTGGCGACCGACGCCGCTAGCCGGATCCGAGCGGCCGCGGAGCTGGAGGAGCTCCGGTCGCAGGAGTCGGAGAGGTCCCAGAAGCTGGCGGCCGCACGGCAGGAGAGTGCCGCCCGAGAAGAGGCTCTCCGGCGCGCCCGCCAGGACCTGGTCGATGTCGAAGTGCGCCACCGCACCGCCGTGCAGGAGCGAGACCGGCTCGCCGCCGCGCTCAGCGCGGCCCAGGAGGAGCTCGAGCGCATCGAGCGGGACCACAGGACTACGCGGGAGGCGATCACCCGGATCGACGTCGCCGGCTGGCGACAATCCTGGGGTGATTCCGACGAGGCGGCGGCGGCCGCCCTGGAGGGGGACGATCGCAAGGAGGAGAGCATCCGCAAGCGAGCGACGGAGCAACTGGTGACGGCTCTTGAGCGGGTAGGGGTCGATTCCATCTCTGGCCACGGCGCGCCTACGGCGACGATCGCCGGAGTGATCCAGGCCCGCAATGGTCTGGACGAGGAGGTCCCGGCCGCCAACGAGATCCGACGCTTTGACACTGTGGTCCGGCCTCTTGCCGACTGGTTAGACGACCTCGCCGAGCAGGACGAGACCTTCCTCGAGGATGTCGAGATGGAGCGAGCTCGATGGGAGGAAGTGATCGGTGCTGCCCGCCGCGAGTGCGACACCCAGTCTGACCTTCTCGAGCGACAGCGGGATATGGTTGAACAACAAATCGAGGCAGCGCTCGGTCAGGTCAGCGCCCGCTACGGCGAACTCGATGCCGCTGCCGGCGGGTATGGAGCCCAGCTCCGGTGCGAGTCCATCCGCCCCCAGCAGGCCACCGACCTCTGGGTCTGGGAGGTTCGTCCGGAGTGGCGCCGCGGCCACGGAGCGAAGTGGTTGCCCTACACGCGGCAGGCGAATTCGGCGATGCAGAAGCAGCATCGTACGCATCTTGTGCTGGCGGCCCTCCTCGCTGCCCAGGACCCGGCGGGTCGAGTGCTCATCGTCGACGAGGCTGGGAACGACTTCGGCCGCGAGCATCTCCGCCAGGTGCTGACCGCCTTCGCCCACGTCGCCGAGAGCCATGGCGTGACTGTCATCGCTGCGTGCCAGGACAAGGTGCTTGAGGAGGTGGCCGCCCTGGGCGCCGCCCGGCTGCTCCTCTGGTTTGAGCGACTGAGCGATGCGGCCGCGCTCTGCCGGCCGACGCGGGTCTGGGGCTTCGACTCCGACGGTGGGAGAGTGGAGCGCACCCGGCCGGCGGTCGAAGCTGGACGCCTGCTGTGAAGCGGTGGGACCCCGCCGGGCCGCCGGCGCCGGTGCGAGGAGTCCCGCCCGGCTGTCGCGCCGTCCCGCTGGTCGATGTCGTGGAGCGCGCTGGCGAGTTCGTAGAGATCCGCGATCGACGCCGCAGGCGTAAGACGGCGCAGGTCGTTCTCACCCGGGACCCTGCCCACGTACCGGACGTTGTCCCTGATGCCGATCGCGCGTTCGCGATCGGAGCTGGACGGCGGCGGTGGAGCACCGTCGTCGGCCGCTACGGGGGCCGATCTGTGGATGTCGCACTTACTTTGGTGCGTGGGGACGTCGTTCATCTCGCCTGCGAAGTCGACGAACGGGGGCATATTGGCGATCCGCTCTGGTGGCAGCCCACCGACCATGCAGCTGCTACCGCTGCCCGCGAGCGTGCCAGCGCTGCCGAGGCTCGCCGTCGCCGCAGTAGTGAGCATGAGATGCTGGCGGAAGAGGTCGAGATCTCATATCCCGAGGTCGCCGCCGCCCTGCGGTCCGCCGCGACTACCGCAGCCTCGGCCGTCCTCAGCGCCGCCGCCCGGGACCTCGTGGGTGGCGTCTCCCATGCTGGGCCCCGTGCCTTCGCCCAGGCCCACTTCGGAGCGACCAAGGTCCACGATGTCCGTGCGGTACTGACGGCCGCAGGTGTTCCAGGCGCTGTCCTCGATCAGCTGGGCCTCCGGCGGGGAGACCGGATCGGGATCGGGGGCCCGATCGTCCTGACGACATCGGATGGGGACGTGGACCTCGGACCGCTACGGGGACCCGTATCCCTACGGCTCGACCAGTCCGGCCTGGCTGTCTCGACTTCGAAGGGGACCGTGGTCGTAATCGAGAACCTTCAGCCGGCCGAAGCGGTGTGCGCGCGGCATAGGGAGCTTCCGGTGATCTACACAGCCGGGCAGTTCGGAGACGATGCCGCCGCGCTGCTCGGGCAGTTGGCCGCGGCCGGCAAGCGGTTGGTCGCCGTGGTCGACTCCGACCTCGGCGGTGTCCGGATCGCCAGACGAGTGCTCCAGGCGGCGCCCGCGGCCGAGATTGTGGACGTTGGGACCTGGGGCCACCCGCCGCGTCCTTCATTCCCATCGGACGGCACGACGATCAGAGATCTGCACGCGCTGGCCGACGACCCCTTGGTCGGGTGGTTCGCCTCAGGAGTCCTCGATCGTGGTTACCCGGTGGAGCAGGAGCTGGCAACCCTTGAGATCGTTCAGGACCTGGTGGGGGAGATCGGTGGGGAGAGGCATGCAGCAACCGCAGTCGTTTCTTGAATCAAGTCCGAACGCAGGAGACAGAAGGTGTGACCACCGCCCGACAAGGACCCCCTTGCTGGAGCTCCCCACCGACCCAACAGCCCTCTCGGTCGGCCAACAACGGTCCGCCTCTGCCGCCCCACCCACCCAACACTGTTGGGTCGGCTCAGTGGCTCAACAACCTTCTGACGGAGCTTCTAATCAGTCAGCTGATTTTGTTGGGTCGGTCGGCCGAGGACTATCTGGCGCGTCTGCGGGCCCTTGTCGGCCGGCGCCCGGGGGGCCTTGTGCACCCAATCACAACCCAACAACGTAGTCACGAATCGTCACATTAGCGAACATCAATGTAACAATGTAGTTCGAAATTTGTGTGTTGACCTGCGGATCCGGTGAGGGTCTGTGACGCCATGAACCACCCTGGATCCACCGGAGGCTCTGATCTCGCAAGGAGACTGAGCCATGCCTGCACCGAGGAAGTACGACCAGGAGACGCGTGAGCGGGCGGTCCGCTTCTATGAGGAGCGCCGCCGGGATC